>OFGE01002598.1_pt1 | contig 13107 bp, 11 predicted proteins | sample 1521681 | NCBI WGS metagenome assembly OFGE01 (sample SAMEA3504093, study PRJEB24116) | mouse gut metagenome | biome: mouse gut; feature: mouse-associated habitat; material: faeces | place: Denmark | collected 2011 | reverse complement strand
AACGCCATTGAGCTTCCAGTTACCGTCTGCTGATTCCTCAGAATCTCCGGAGCTATCTCCTCCATCTCCTTCGGAATCGCCTCCAGATCCATCTCCTTCTGTACCACCTCCAGATCCGTCTCCTTCTGTGCTGCCTCCGGATCCATCTCCTTCTGTACCACCTCCAGATCCGTCTCCTTCCGTGTTGCCTCCGGATCCATCTCCTTCTGTGCTACCTCCAGATCCATCTCCTTCTGTACCACCTCCAGATCCGTCTCCTTCTGTACCATCACCTTCAGAACCGCCTCCAGACCCATCTCCAGCCCCGCCTGTATCGGTATATTGAACAGAACAGGTCATTGTCCCGCTGAACTCATCCGCACGTGTGTAGGACGCGCTTAATTGAATATCCACATCACCACTGGACCATTCCGTATTCATCAATGCGTACGCCGCCAAATTATACAATACCGTAGCATAGGCTGATGCATAATCCGGTGCATTCGAAGCCTTTCTTGTAATATCAATGTTGAAACTGGTATCTCTTGCAGCTATATGCTGCTTCACCGTATCCACAAGCGGATCTGACCATTTGGATATTTCCCCGGATTTTATAAAATAATTCTGCTCTAGGGAATTAGATTCATATCCGGCAACCGGCTTGTGGTCGGAATGCACCTTCGTTGTAATGTCATCGTTGAGTCCGAAATACAAGCGGTTAAGATCAACGTTGGGCTCCTCGTATCCTGCATCATTCCATGTGGTATCTACCTGATACCATTTCCCTTCTATCTTGACCGCCGTCCATACATGACCGTTGCCTGTCATCCTTCCGGTAGGAATGTTCACCTTATTAAGAAGCATCACATAAGCCCTGTGATAGGCTTCACAAGTACCAGTCCCCCGCGCAAGCGCTCCTTCGGCAGAGCAATATTTACCCGAGCTGTCATATACACAGTTCTCCACTAGCCAGTCATTCAGCCATAGTGCCTTATCATAATCCGTAGAACAGTTGGCAAGGCATTCCCCTGCAACACGATCTACGATCTCTTCTACTGATGGATAATTGCTGTCTTGGATCTGTAAATTGATACTGTACACACCATATCCCGTCCGGATATAGTCAAGCATGTTGTCTTCTGCTCTCTGATAAAGGGCACTGAAGCCGATATAATACGTTCCGGACGCACAAAAGGTAAACTCAAAAGTATTCTCCGTCGAATACACACTATTTTGCCCCCAACTTACATCATAGACCGAAACGTACTCCGTACCGTCATATACCATTAAAGAATCAATTCTGTACTTAACTTGAGAGCCCGCGGCTATAGCCCCACTAGGATCCTCCATGCTAAACTTAAATGTAGTTGGCTGACCGCATTTCACATCAGCCGGATAAGTAATGTTAAACTTAAGCCCGTTGGTTTTGTGGGTAACCGTATGTGTCAATTCACCGGCTGCCGCCCTGTCAATGGCAACTGTCCCCGTTGCCTCCTGGTTCTCAACAGATTCTGCCAAAGCTATTATGGGATACTGTGAAATAAGTAAAAATGACAGCGCATATGCCGCCAGGTGTTTAAAGATTTTTGATTTCATAAACCATCTCCTCTCTCATGTAATAATATTTTTTTATGTTTTCTTCATTGTATAATAAGAAGCCTTTTTTATCAAGTAACATTTTTAACCACGGGTATATGAAAAGGCAGTACCTTCGGTACTGCCGTCATAAAACACCTCATATCCCTTTATAATAATGTAGGAGTAAAGACTCCCAGCAACCGCAGGTCTTCTTCTCCATGGTTCATAAGCCGGTGCGGCTGAGTGGATGGAAAATGGATGGATTCGTCTTTATTTACGACAAATTCCCGTCCTTCGATCTCCACTGTCAGGATCCCGTTCAGCACAAGGTAGAATTCTTCCCCCATATGCGCGTGTTCCTCCACCTGCTCAAAGAACGGCTCCATCACAAGGTTAAAGCAGTCTATGATCCGTCCGTCGAATTTCCCGCTCAGTACATTGATCTGCTTATAGATCTTCTGCAATCCACCCAACGCTTGATCGTCGCATTTCCGGATATATTCCGGCGTCTCCTGCTGCAGGTTGAACAGGTCTTTCAGCGGGCTCCCCAATGCATCGGCGATCTTCTTCAAAGTAACAACAGTCGGCGCCTGTTTCCCGTTCTCGATCTGCGAGAGAAAGCTTGTTGAAATCCCTGCTTTCCCGCTTAATTCAGCCAACGTCAGGCCCTGCGTCTTTCGCAATTTTTTTATTTTTAATCCAAGATTGTTTTCCATGATGTTTTCTTATATAACACAGATCTGTGCCTTTACTTTCTCCTCCTCTATTAGATTGACAGAATCTTCCAATTCTGCCGCCATTCCAATTATACTCTAATTTACAATCTTTTGTTAACAAAATTATAAATATCTATCAACTCCGCTCAATTATTACGAATATATCTTGATATAGTGATCTACGATCTTTTCTAATATATGAAGCGGTGCAGAACCATACCTGAGTATTTCTTCATGATAAGCTCTCACATCGAATCTGTCCTTCAAAATCCGCTGCGACCGCTCTCTGAACTCATGCATCTTAAGGCTCCCGTACTTGTATGCCAATGCCTGTGCCGGCATGTCGACAGAATACCGAAGTGTCTCCATATGGATCTCCGTCTCTGTCAGATTCGTATTCTCCTTCATGAAACTGCGCGCCTTCTCCATACTCCATCCCATGGCGTTAAGCCCCGTATCCACCGCCAGCCGGCAGCACAGCACCAGATCCCATACGTATCTCCCATACAAGTCGTACAGATCGTATACCCCCATCTCTCCTGCGAGATCAGCGGCATATTCTGCCCATCCGTCCGCATAAGCCGTATTAAAATGTTCCCGGCAGATAAGGGGAAGGCTTTCGTCCTCTGCGATCAGATTCGTCTGGAAATGATGCCCTGGCAGGAGCTCATGCGCGACGATCGCCGCCGTGCGGATCTGGGATCTTCGTTCGAGCTCTGCGGCGCTGTAATAGAATACTCCCTCTTTCTCCTCACCGATCGGCACCGAATAATACCCCCACGATGTCGTCCCTTCTTTACTCTTCGGGAGCGCCTGGCAGCGGCATCCTGCTTTGGGCTGACGCAGAAAGAACCTGCAAAGCTCTGGTTCTATCTTTCTCTGTACAGTATCAAACCGTCTCTTTAGCTCCTCCGGCGTATTGTCGAAACAGATCCTGTTCTTCTTAAGGTACTCCCCAAACTCCTGGATATCATAAGTCATCCCAAGCTTCTGTATGATCCGGCGCATCTTCTCCTGTGTAATCTTCAGATTCTCCAGCCCGAGCGCGTGCAGTTCCTCCGGCTTCAGCGGATACGACGTATAAGTAACGATCTGGCTGCGGTAATATTCTTCCCCTCCGTTCATATGGCATAGTCCCGGCAAGATCTTCTTATGTTCTGCGTTATAACGATCCCTGATCTCCCCGATCATCCATTCCAGGGTATCGTTAAACTGTATGACCGCCTTCTCTATGCGTTCCTTTGCCGCTTTCAGCGCCGGAACTTTGATCCCCTCCCGATTCCATGGCTGCAGCTTCGTATCCTGACGGCAGCGCAGGCTTTCAAGAAGGCGTATCACGATCTCCACCTGCTCGTCTGGAAGAACGATGCCGCGGCTCTCCTGCTCCTTTAATTTCCATAACATCTCTTTTAGCTTCTGCGGGAACTGAGAAAGAAGCGTCTCGTATCGTTCCAGATCCTCTCTTGTCTCGATGGGATAGGTTTCTAACCGCTTCACGACGTAAGGCAGCGGCGTCGTATTATGGGTCAGATTGAATTTGTACCAGTAATATTTTCCGTTTCTGATGTTATATTCACAGAAATCCCTGCATATTTCCAATACTGCCCGCTCTTCCCAGGTGATGTCCGAAGACTCTGACCACGTATGGATCTTGCCGATCATCTCTTCGCTCTCCCGGATGTTCTTCTTCGCTCTTTCTTCGGACAGATCGAACAGCTGTCCCTCACGGAAGTCAGACTTGATAAAGCTGCTGAAATCATTGATATGGATACAATGATAGTATCCGTCAAGCTCCTTTTGGAATTCCTCCCTTATCTTCATACAGCGTCCCTCCTGTTGGTATACCGTCTGCGTCACGCGCCGGTTCAGACATAAGAGACTGTCGGAAATCCCTGCATTTCTACAACGCCGACATTTCTATATTGGCAAAAATGTCTGTCCGTTGTATGAAGATGCTGTTTCCCGGCAGCCCCTTGATATACTTTCGTTTCTTTATTTTTATTTCTATTCCTCTAACATATGGCAAAATGCCGTGTGGGTCTTGCTAAGCTTCGTCTTCCCCGGTATCTGCGTCCTGCATTTCTCACAGGCATGAGGGCACCTTGTATGGAAGGTGCATCCGGAAGGCGGATCCGCCGGCGACGGGAGATCTCCGGTCAGGAACTCTTCCTCCCCGGTAAGCCGGTGTCCGATGGACGGGATCGCCGACAGAAGCGCCTGTGTATAAGGATGCTTCGGATCCTGAAATAACTCCTGGCGAGACGCCTGCTCCACAACTCTTCCCAGATACATAACGGCGATATTCTCACACATATAATCGACAACACTCAGATTATGCGAGATAAAGAGATAGGTCAGGTTCAGCTCTTCCTGGAGCTCTTTCAGCAGATTCAGGATCTGCGACTGAACAGACACATCCAGCGCCGACACCGGCTCATCTAAGATCACCAGCTTCGGATTCAGGGCCAGCGCACGCGCGATACCGATCCTCTGCCTCTGGCCTCCCGAGAACTCGTGGGGGAATCTCTTCGCAAATCTTTTATCAAGCCCGGTTAGTTCCATCAGCTCATATACCCTCTGCTGCATCTCTTCGGCGGTCCCCGTCTTGTAGATCTTCATGGGATCCATGATCGTCTGGCTCACCGTCATACGCGGATTCAGGGAAGCATAAGGATCCTGGAATACCATCTGGACATTCCTGCGGTATTCCTTCAGCTCTTTTCCCTTGAGGTGCGCGATGTTCTTGCCGCCGAACATAATGTCTCCGCCCGTCGGCTGATAAAGCCGTATAACCGCACGTGCCGTCGTAGATTTCCCACATCCGGACTCGCCTACCAGCCCGAAGGTCTTGCCCTCCGGGACTTTGAAAGAGACGCCGTCTACCGCTTTTATCACGACTTTCTTATTATTTTTCATAGGGAAATGCACTTTCAGGTCATTCGTTTCCAGCAGATACATCGCTCTCCTCCTTTTCCGTGGAAGTCATTGGACTTGCCCCGCACCGGAAGCAGCGGACGTAGTGCCCCTGTGCGGCTTCCGTCATCGGCGCTACCGACGCCCGGCACCTCTCATCTGCATCCGGACAGCGCGGAGCAAAGGAACAGCCGCCCTCATCATCCGCAGGATGCATGACGTTGCCCGGGATATGATACAATTCCTGATCCGACATCCCGATATACGGAATACACTTCAGAAGCCCTTTCGAATAAGGGTGCATCGGGCTTTCGAAGAACGCTTCTCTTGAAGCGGTCTCTACAAACCGTCCGCAGTACATGACCTGGACACGGTCGCAGACCTCAGCCACAACACTCAGATCATGGGTGATCAGTATGATCGACATCTCCTCTTCCTTCGCCAGCTTCTTAAGGAGCTGCAAGATCTGTGCCTGGATCGTCACATCCAGCGCCGTCGTCGGCTCATCCGCTATCAAAAGTTTCGGCTCACAAGCTAACGCCATGGCGATCATCACTCTCTGCTGCATACCGCCGGACAATTCATAAGGATATTTCCGGATACAATTTTCCGGATTAGGGATCCCTGTCATCTCTAGCATCTGTACTACCCGTTCCCTTGCCTCCTGCTTTGTCATGCTCTTATGAAGCATCAAGATCTCACTAAGCTGCATCCCCACCGTATGCACCGGACTTAATGAATTAAGCGGATCCTGGAAAATAATGGAAATCCGCTCGCCTCTGATGCCGCGCATCTGATCCAAAGGTTTTTTCAGAAGATTCTCTCCTTCAAACAGGATCTCCCCCTCATACTTCACTGCCGTATCATGATCCCTCAGTCTTAAGATAGACTGTGACATTACACTTTTACCGGAACCAGATTCTCCAACCACTCCTGTGATCTCTCCCGGGCGAATGCTTAAGTTCACACCATCCACCGCGGGAAGCCATTTCTTATGAACCGGAAATAAAACCCGAAGATCCTGAATTTCCAACAACGGCGCCTTCTTATTCTTCTCTGTCATTACTTCTTCGCACCTCCCTTTGTCCGTGGATCCATGAAATCTCTCAGTCCGTCACCCAGAAGGTTCAGGCTCAACACACAGATCACCACTGCCGCACCCGGACAGATCATGGTCCACGGCGCTTTCGAGAATACCAGCTTACTCGCCTGAAGCATATTTCCCCAGCTTGCAGCAGGCGCCGGGACTCCTGCCCCTAAGAAACTCAAGGAAGCTTCCGAGATGATCGCCTGTGCAAATATAAATGACGCCTGTACTGTCAATGGTGAAACCACACCCGGAAGGATCAATTTCCATAATATGCGAAAATCACTGAATCCCTGTACTCTCGCAGCTTCCACATAAGGCTGTTCCCGAACTACCATAGCGCTTGCCCGGACTGTCCTTGCAACACTCGGCGTATATACGATCGTAAGCGCCACGACCACGTTCCAGCTTGAAGTACCAAGCGCGGCGATCAGTGCGATCGCCAGAAGGATCCCCGGGATGGCGATCAGCCCGTCACAGATCCTCATGAGGATATGATCCAATATCTTAAAATAACTGGCATAGATACCAAGTATCACCCCAAGGATGCAGGAAAATACCGCCACACATCCACCGACCCACAGAGAAACCCTGGCTCCGTACATCAGACGCACAAACAGATCCCTTCCAAATTCATCCGTTCCCAGAATATGTTCTCCGCTTGGCGGTTTCAGCCTGTCCACAACTATCATGGCATTCGGATCGGCATTACTAAGCGCCGGAACAAGAACCGCCGACATCAGAATGATCACAAATCCCACGAACCCGATGATCAGTCCCGGACTGGCAAGAAGGCGTTCTTTCCTCAACTGACGCTGCTCCCTGAAAATCGCCTCGCTGACTGCGGAAGTATTTTTATGTAATAAACGCATCTCTCCACCTCCTACTTACGTCCAGGCTGAAGCCTTGGATCAACAAACCCATACATAATATCCACGAGCAGATTCACAAGGACATACAAAAGTGTCACAAACAATACCACACCCTGGATCACAAATACATCTCTCCGATTAATGGAACCGATCGTCAGCATACCGATCCCTGGTATATTAAACAATGTTTCCGTCACGATCGTTCCCGTGATCAGGCTTCCAAAAGACTGTCCAACTGCCGTCAGGATCGCAGGCGCCGCATTCTTAAGCGCGTATCTTAACACCACCTTGGCTTCCTTGAGTCCCTTTGCCCGGGCTGCCCGGATATAATTCTTATATAAAGTTTCCAGAAGTGAGGAACGCGTCATTCTCGTAATATATGCCGCCTGTACAATTCCGAGGGACAGAGCCGGTACGAACAGATGTTTCAGATGCTCGCCAAGCCCCTCCGTAAGACTTGCATACCCGGCAACCGGAAACCACTGGTGATAAACGCCAAAGAACAGCATAAGGAACATACTAAGCAGAAATCCCGGCAGCGCAGCTCCCAAGAGAGAGACAGACACCGCCGCCACGTCAGCACAGTCCCTCTCCGGTACGCCGCTATAATTCCCAGCGGAACCGACAGCGCCAATGCAATAAGCTGTGCCAGAATTGCAAGGCTTAGTGTCGGCTTAAAATATTCTGCGATCGCATCCAATACAGACTGATGCAGGAAGTAAGATTCCCCCCAGTCTCCCCGGAATATTCCTGCAAACCAATCCGCATATTGGACAAAAAACGGACGGTTAAATCCAAGTTCCGTATTCAGCGCTTCGATCTGCTCCGGAGTCGCTTCCATACCCAGAAGCGCTGTCGCCGGTCCGCCCGGGATCAGATATACTACCAGAAAAACCACACAGGACACTACAAACAACACCGGTATCAAAGATAAGATCCGTTTTCCTATGTAAGATAACATATACTGTACTCCTTCCTTTGTATTTCATATATTCAGCCAAAAAGGGCGGACTGCTTACGCACTCCGCCGTAATATCAGTAATTATTTTGATACACTGGCTCCCCAATAGGTGTTGAATCTCAGATAATTAACTCCCTCCACACCTTCATTCATCGCGGTTACACCCGTATAATGCCCAAGAACAGTAGCGGCGCCGTACTCATACAAAAATGTCTGAAGGTCTTCCCATGCCTTTGCCGCCTCTTCATCAGACGCCGCCTGACGGATCGCCTTAATCCCTTCGGAAACCTCCGGTGCATCCAAACCTGCCCAACCGCTGTCTAATACAGATAATTGAATCGGAAGCATGTTGTAGCTGTTACTGGTAATATACATACTGAACTGCTTTGGATCTGCACGGTGCTCCATAAATGTACTGAAATCATATGTCTCAACTTCTGCATTGAAACCTGCCTGCTTTAGCTGTTCCTGTACTACCAGGGTTGCATTGTACATCTCTGCATAATCTTCTGTCGTCACAAGTACCAGCGGTTCATTATTGTAGCCCGCTTCTTTCATCAGCTTCTTAGCTTTGTCTGCGTCTTTCTGATTGTAATACTCGGATCCCGCATCCGTTCCCCACTGAGCATCTGTCGGAACACACCATCCGGCGTTCAATTCATATAATTCCTCATTGCCATAACTTGCCATAAGGATATCCTCACAATTCAACGCCGCAAGAATTGCCTGCCGCATATTCTCATTCGCCATGATACCTTCTGTTGTATTCAAAAACAGGTTCAGCGTACCGCCTCTCTCAGCGGTCACCTTCACACCTGCCTCCTGCGATAGTTCCTCATAATTATCAAGCGGGATTTCTTCTGCCACGTCATATTGACCATTTTTTACACCTGCGATACGTGTGGAAGTATCTGTAACTACATCAAAGTAAATCACATCGCTGACTCCCGTCTTATCTCCGGCGAGACCGCTCGCAGCCCCCTCTGACGGCTGATAATCTTCATTCCTCTCAAGCTTTACATACTGATCCTGCTTCCACTCTCCAACCTTGTAAGGACCTGTTCCGATATACTCATCTATGCCTTCCGGCGTAGCCTTTTCCACTACTTCTGCCGGATAAATGGCTGCAAACTGAATCGGACTTGCAAGAATCATGATAATATCCGAAGAAGCTTCATTGACAGTCAGCGAAACCGTATGGTCATCTACCTTATCAAATACAGAACCGCCGATCAGTGTATTCGCCTTTGCCGAAACTTCAAGCCAGCGGTTCATAGATGCAACTACATCATCTGCCGTCATCTCTTCTCCGTTGTGGAACTTCACGCCCTCACGAAGTTTGATCGTATACACCATTCCGTCTTCACTTACTTCATAGGACTCTGCCAGAACCGGTGTCGGCTCATAATCCTGATTCATCGCAAATAATGACTCATATACATGGATTCCGATTCCGCCTACAATGTTCGAATTGACTGACGGCGGATCCAATGCCGGCGGATTTGCTGCAAGTGCGACATGAAGCTCCGATGCGGCTGCACTTTCTCCTCCTGCTTCTTTTGAATCCTTTGTTTCTCCCGATCCAGAGCCTGAACTTCCGCATCCTGCAAGCAAGAGTGCGGAACACATACTTGCCGCCACAATACGTGACCACATTTTTTTCTTCATAACTACTATTCCTCCCTTAAATATTCTGTTTATATTTTAACGTAGGTTCAAAACCCTGTCCAATTGATATGTATAATAAAAACAAACACTTATTTGCCATATAAATATTAAATATGCGCCATCTGCACAGCTGATACGAATATCAGGCACCTAAGTCAAATGTGCATGCAAGCATGCCCGCTTGGCTCGTTGTTCGCGGGAATAAAAGTAAGATGAATCTCCATAAGTTAATATAGTGTTAATTTAATATATTATTATATTTAGATAAAAATATTGTTTTTTTATACTTTTTGTTATATTATTAAAGAAATAAAACTATAAATATGATTCAAAAATTTAGAAAGGAAGGCGATATTTTCATGAAAAAATTGAGTAAAAGGCAATATGAGATCATGTGCATTATGTGGAATGCCGACAGGCCCCTTTTAGCCTCTGAGATTGTGAAATCCAGAGACGACTTAAATATTAATACTGTCCAAAGCTCTTTAAAGTCTTTAGTCGAGAAAGAGTATATTGAAGTTGCGGATATCACACACAGCAGAACTGTATTGGCAAGAACATATCAGCCCCTGGTGTCCAAGGAACTTTATCTTCAGGAAATGTGTAGTGAGCTTGACGATGATCTCGGAGCCTGGGGGATTGTTGCCGCACTCGCAGAACAGGAAACAGATATCCGTAAACTTGATAAACTGGAAAAGCTGATTGCAGCTGCCAAAAAAAAGCTGCAGGAATAAAGAAAGGAAATCGTCTATGACACTATCACTTGGTTCGATTGCAGGTTGCTTCGGAATCATTCTGATCTTCACCGTCTGCCTGGCGCTGATCATGAAATCAGAAAATATGACATTGGTCATTAAGAATAAGTTTGTCTTTGCAGGAATAATACTTATCCTTCTAAGACTCCTGATTCCCTTCAATTTTCCTTTTACAATTACGATACCCGTCTCACAGGGCATGCCTCAGATCACAGATGCCTTTTTTACTGTTATTGGCGAATATAATATCTTTACCTATTTTCTGGCAGTATGGGGTCTGGGAGCCGCCATAAAAATCATTCTTTGGCTCGTAAGACACTATAAAACACATAAGTTACTGGTCAATATTTCGCATTTAATAAAAAATGAAGCATATGTACAACTTTGCGAGAATCTGAATGAGAAAATTAAAAATATGGACTGGAAATGTAGAAATACAGGTAAAACATGCACGTATGCCCACTCTGCAAATGATAACAAGAAAATCGAGGTGCTAATTGCTCCTTTCAAAGGTTCACCAGTTATATCCGGAATATTTCATCCTAAGATTCTGCTGCCGGAATATATGCTGCGTTTTCCAGAGGAATATATATACGATGTTATCAGCCATGAACTCTGCCACTACAGGAAGCATGATCTGTGGATTGTATTTTTGCTTAGGCTTTTGGTCTGTATCTATTGGTGGAACCCATTCATATACATATTGCAGGATAGGATGCTTCTAATCCTGGAACTTGATTCAGACAGAATGATCTTAGAAGAAAGAGATTTAAAAGGGAAATATGATTATGCCGAATGCCTGATACAAGTAAGCAAAATAAATACCGGAAAAACACGAAACCTCTTTCACAAAGAAGGAATACCACTGCTAAGAAAGAAGACAGCATTGGAATTACGCATTAACCGGATTCTTGCTTTTGAAAAGCACGACAGGCAAAATCCAAGGATTTTGGAAAAAATCAATACAGTATTACTATCCTTAAGTGTGCTTGCAGCATTGGTACTGGTTCCGGAAGCATATAGTATCTTAGAAAGCGATTCCAAAGACACCTTTGATATCACTCCCCAGAATGCTTATCTCATTGAAGTCTGCGATGAATATCAGTTATATATTAACGGAGAGTATACTATGACTATGGAAGAAATAGATGCGGACTTTGAAGATCTTCCTGTATACTAATTAAGGAGATTATAAAAATGACAGGAATTATAAAAACATGGATTTTAAGTACAATAATATTTATCGGATTCAGTTCAAACATATATGCTTCTACTATACAAATACAGACTCATCTCACTTTAGATAAAGGATAGGAAAAAGTATAAACAATCCATTCGTTTGGTTTCTGACCGGCTGAACGTTAAAGCGTGTTTAAAAATTCATTCCTACACTCTGCCGCCCCTCTTCACATCAGATTCGATACAAATCAATGCGACATCATGTAGGAAACAATTTTCAAGCACGCTCTATCTTTTAAGTAATTCTAATGTATCTACTATTTTCAAGTTACTGTTTCTCTCATTTTCATAAAATCTGCGTACACTATTTATATCTGATTCACGGAGACTTGTATTCCGATTATCAATTGCCTTAAGAAGCTCATCAAGCGTTTCATTTTCCAGTAATATCCTATCCCAAATTCTGTCATATTCCGAAAAAAGTGAATCCGAAGAAGAATAAACCATACCTCCATCTCTAAGGACTTCCGGAGGAACTTCATGTACAAACTGTCTTACCAGATCATCACTCGATAACACATTCAAGTTGACTAACTCAACTAACAAATTACAATATTCATTCGCATCTAAATTCCCGACATCATATCGTGACTTTAAATCCTCAATCTGTGCAGCAGTCAGCCGTCCAGTCCCATCAGACTCCCAATTCACCTCGTTTCTTAACTCTACACCCAGAATCTTCATTATTCTCAAAGCTGCTTCCTGATCATCTGTAAGATGTGCTTCTGAACATATTTCCTCGGAAGCATCAGATATCCGATCAGCATGCAAAGCCTTTTCGATTTCATTTTGATCACATAAGATTTTTTTGTCATAATGATCTGGTTTGCAGGTACTCTCCGGAGCAACAAATCTCCTCGATTCTAAAATATCCTTTTCAGGTATATCCAAATGACGGGCATAGGCTACGTTGTATCGAGTACCACCGGATGAATCAGAATACGACGTAGTCTTTCGTGTAATATTATAATTGCTATTTCTCTGAAAATTAATTGTATTCATGTACTTTTCCTTTCTGAAATGATAATGAATTCATACCGCCATCCAAAAACTCAATTGCACCAAAACCTCCTTTCCCAAAAGTGCTTTGATATATGCAAATTCTATATAACAAAATACCATATTATCATTTATATGTCAATATATCAGTTATATATTAGTTTTATAATATATAACTGATATATAATATTTTCTTAAACTGTCCGCAAAAAGTATTGACATGCCGATTTATCGCAGGAGAAATGTTGCGCTGAAACAATTACGGAAAGAATGGGAAAATTGGAGCATGAGGAACAAAAAGCTGATACCTTTTGAAGTAATCGAAAAAGCCGTTGCCGGA
>OFGE01002596.1_pt1 | contig 13115 bp, 8 predicted proteins | sample 1521681 | NCBI WGS metagenome assembly OFGE01 (sample SAMEA3504093, study PRJEB24116) | mouse gut metagenome | biome: mouse gut; feature: mouse-associated habitat; material: faeces | place: Denmark | collected 2011 | reverse complement strand
CGACCGCTACGCGGCCATTGCCTAAGGCTAACATTGGGTCTTGCCGCTACGCGGCTGCTTGGCGCTACGCGCCTTCCCTGGCGGGATACCACCCACCGCAAATTTGTCACGGGACTAAAAGCCTCACACGCATTTATCCATTCCATAAAGATAGGGGCATAGCTGCGACTCTGTCCCCATCGAATCCCCGCAAAAGGAAGGCGCGTAGCGCCAAGCAGCCGCGTAGCGGCAAGTCTGAATGTTAGCCCCGGGCAACGGCCGCGTCAGCGGTCACAGCCCGGGGTATCGAAGCAGCCCCCATCAAACAGAGCTGCGTAGCTGCGGCTCTATCACCCATGAAATCCATCCACAAAAGCACAGGCGCATAGCGCCAGGCAGCCGCGTAGCGGCAAGTCTCAATGTTAGCCCCGGGCAAAGGCCGCGTCAGCGGTCGAAGCCCGGGGTATCGAAGCAGCCCCTATCAAACAGAGCTGCGTAGCTGCGGCTCCGTTGCCACAAAAACGTCGGCAACTTACGCTCTAATAATGGAACGAGCTTCCGCCCACAAATTCGCGCAGCAGGCTCGTAGGCGGAATGAGTTCGTCGGGGATTCTCTCGAAGTGTTCGAGGAAGCGGCGCAGGCGGTAGGCCTCGCTGTATTCAGGCATGTCGCTGTGCACCTCGCGCAGTATGCGTTCGGCCTCCTCGCGTATCACGCCTATCTCGAACAGCAGCGCCGAGTTGAACGTGGCGTCGGCGTTCTCCTGATAGGGGAATATCCAGCGCTCCTCGCCGCGGCGCACGCTGGGCCAGCGGCGTATGCTCTCGCGGGCCGATATGCCTCGGTATTTGTAGTCGCGTATGATTCTGCGCAGCAGGCGGTTGTCGGTTGTGGGCACCCAGTTGTGGCTGTCGATGGTGAGGGTGGTGAGCGCCGAGACGAACACCCGGAACTTCATTTCGTCGGCTATCTGGGCGGTGAGTTCAGGGTTCAGTCCGTGTATGCCCTCGATGAGCAATATGCTTCCCTGCTCGAGGCGCACGCGGTGGCCGCGGTATTCGCGATGGCCGGTCTCGAAATTGTAGGTGGGCAGCTCCACCTCTTCGCCGGCGAGAATGCGGGCAAGATCGGAGTTGAATTGCTTGAGATCCAGTGCGTAAAGCGATTCGTAGTCGTAGTCGCCGTGCTCGTCGAGCGGAGTGGTGTGGCGGTCCACGAAATAATCGTCGAGCGAAATCATCTGCGGCTTCAGCAGGTTGGTCATCAGCTGTATGGCCAGACGCTTGGTGGTCGTCGTCTTGCCTGACGACGACGGGCCGGCTATGAGCACCACGCGCGCGCCGCCTTCGTGGTAGCGCCGCGTGATTTCGTCGCTTATGCGCGCAATGTATTTGTTGTGCAGCGCTTCGGCCACGTTGATTAAGTCGGCCGCCCGTTTGTCCTGCACCATGCGGTTCATTTCGCCGGCATTGCGCACGCCCACGATGTGGTTGAAGTCGAGATAGTCGGTGAACGCCTTGTACATCTTTTCCTGCATGTCGGTGGGGCGTGCTGCGGCTGCCGCGTCGGCGAGCAGCAGGAAGCCTTTCTTGTAGGGGCGCAGGTCGAAGTTGCGCAGCAGCCCGGTGCGCGGCACCAGCGTGCCGTAATAGCTGTCGCAGATGCCGTCGAGGCGGTAATACACCGTGTACGGCTCGTGCATGGTGCGCATCAGCAGCACCTTGTCGTCGAGCCCCTGCCGCTCGAATAGGCGTATCACGTCCTCTGTGCGGTCCTCGCAGTGCTCGAAGGGAAGGTCGGCGTCAACCAGGCGGCGCATCTCGGCGGCTGTCTCCGAGAGCAGGCGAGGCGACACGGGCATGAATCCTGCGTCGTCGTTGAGGGTGCAGTAATAGCCGCGGGCTATCGAATGCTGTATGTGCAGGCATGCGTCGGGAGCCACGCGGGTGATGGCCCGGTAGAGCAGCATGCACAGCGAACGCACGTAGGCACGCTGGCCCGACGGGTTTGTGGCCGGAAGGAACTCCACCGTCTTGGGGCGGTATATGCAGTAGTGCATCCCTTCGGTCTTGTTGTTGACTCGCGCGCACACCGGCTCAAAGTCGAAGCCGAGGCTTGCGGCGATTTCTGACAGGCTTTGTCCGCCCTGCACATGCAGGTGGCTGCGTGTGTTCTCGCAGAATATTTCCACTGTGTTCATGCTGTTGTCTGTGGTGTTGTTTTGAATCTCGTTATATGATTATTCGCGCAGGCGCGAATCTATGATTATCGTGACAGGGCCGTCGTTGAGGAGTTCCACGGCCATGTCGGCGCCGAAACGGCCGCGCCGCACGGGGCGGCCGAGCGTGCTTTCGAGCAGGGAGCAGTAACGCTCGTAGAGGGGCACCGCTGTGTCGTGGCCAGCGGCGCGGATGTAGCTCGGGCGGTTGCCTTTGCGTGTGGAGGCTGTGAGCGTGAACTGGCTCACGGCGAGCACTTCGCCGCCCGTGTCGGCGACGGAGCGGTTCATCACCCCTGCTTCGTCGTCGAATATGCGCAGGGCTGCGGTCTTGGATGCCAGCCATGCAGCGTCGTCGCCGGTGTCGCCGTCCTCCACTCCCACGAGCACCATCATGCCGCGCCCGATGCTGCTGAACGGTTCGCCGCCTATGGTCACGCTTGCGTGTGCCACGCGTTGTATCACTATTCTCATGATGACAAAGCGAGGGGCTTAAGTTTTTTATAGCTTAAGCCCCGTCCGTAATCAGTATTTGATGAGAGAAGTCACTTCTGCGTCGGCCGGCAGGGTAGAGCGGCCGTTGAGCGCTTCGAGCTCGATGATGAAGTTGATGTAGATTTTCTTCGGGTTCATGCTTTTTACAAGTTCGTAGCATGCGGCCATCGTTCCTCCCGTGGCGAGCACGTCGTCGTGTATCACAACCACGTCGTCGGGCCCTATCGCGTCGCGGTGCATCTCGATGGTGTCGGTGCCGTACTCCTTGGCGTATTCCATCTTTACGGTGTCGGCGGGCAGCTTGCCGGGCTTACGCGCGGGCACGAAACCGGCGCCGAGTTCGAAAGCGAGGATGGAGCCGCCGATGAAGCCGCGCGATTCTATGCCCACGACTTTTGTCACGCCTTTGTCGCGGTAGAGCTGCGAGAGGTCCCAGCCGATGATGTGCAGCGCGCGGGGGTCCTTGAATGCTGTGGTGAGGTCTTTGAAAAGTATTCCCTTGGTGGGAAAGTCCACTACGTCGCGGATTTTGGATTTGATGTATTCCATGTTTTATTGTGCTGTTAATTGTTTGATTCTATGTCTGTTATTTTAAAATTGTTTCACGTGGAACAATTTAGGAGCTCTTGTTTAGCAGTATCAGGAGCACGTTTACATCGGCGGGCGAAACTCCGGGAATGCGGGATGCGTGGCCGAGTGTCCCGGGGCGGTGCCTGGTGAGTTTCTGTCGGGCCTCCGTGCTGAGCGCCGGAATGGACGCGTAGTCGAGCTTGTCGTCGAGTCGCACGTCCTCGAGCCGTCGGAGTCGGTCGGCCGCCATCTGTTCGCGGCGGATATAGCCGTCGTACTTGATGAGTATCTCTGCGGATTCCACCACTTCGTCGCGGCGGTCGGCCGGGATGCTGTCGATGGCGGCTGCGAGCGCGGGCACTGCGGGGGCGATGTCGGCGATGCCGACGCGTGGGCGCATGAGTATGCTTTGCAGTTTCACGCCCTGCTGGAGGGGCGATTCGCCGCAGGCTTCGAGCGTGGGGTTGATGTCGGCGGCGCGCACGGAATGTTCGGCGGCGAGTGTCACGATGGCGTCGCGCCAGCCGATTTTCTCGCGCAGCCGCTGCATGCGGCGTTCGTCGGCGAGGCCTATGGCGTGGGCGAGAGGGGTGAGGCGCTCGTCGGCGTTGTCCTGGCGCAGCAGTATGCGGTATTCGGCGCGAGATGTGAACATGCGGTAGGGCTCGTCGACGCCTTTGGTGACGAGGTCGTCGATGAGCACGCCGATGTAGGCCTGGTCGCGCAGCAGCGTGAACGGGTCGCGGCCTTGCGAGCGCAGCGCGGCGTTGGCTCCGGCTATGAGTCCTTGTCCGGCGGCTTCCTCGTAGCCTGTGGTGCCGTTGATCTGTCCGGCGAAGTAGAGGCCGCCCACGAGACGTGTCTCGAGCGTGTGGCGCAGCTGTGTCGGGTCGAAGAAGTCGTATTCGATGGCATAGCCGGGGCGGTGTATCTGCACGTTGCGGAATGCCGGTATGGTCTGCAGGGCTTCTATCTGTATGTCCATAGGCAGCGAGGAGGAGAAGCCGTTGAGGTAGTATTCGGTGGTGGTTTCACCCTCGGGCTCGAGGAACAGCTGGTGCTCGGTCTTGTCGGCAAAGGTGACGATTTTCGTTTCTATGGACGGGCAGTAGCGCGGGCCTATGCTCTGTATCTGTCCGTTGTACAGGGGAGAGTCGGGCAGCCCCCGGCGAAGCACTTCGTGGGTGGCTTCGGAGGTATAGACGGTGTGGCAGGCGCGGCGCCGCAGCGGATGCTCGGGGGCGGGCCCGTAGGAAAAGCGGTGGAAGTCTTCTTCGTCGGGCTGCTCTGTGGCGAGGGTCCAGTCGACGCTGCGTCCGTCGATGCGCACGGGGGTGCCGGTTTTCATGCGTGCGGCTTCGAATCCGATGGATGTGAGCTGCTCGGTGATGCCGTGGCTCGCCGGCTCGGCTATGCGTCCGCCGGGCAGCTGTACGCGCCCTATGTGCATGAGGCCGTTTAGGAAAGTGCCGTTGGTGAGCACTACCTGCGCGGCCGTGAATGCGGCGCCCTGCGCTGTGCGCACTCCGCGCACCTGCATGGTGTCTTCGTCTATGTCGAGGGATGTGACTGCGTCCTGCCACATGTCGAGGCCGGGTGTGTGCTCGAGGGTGTCGCGCCACAGGGCTGAGAAACGCATGCGGTCGGCTTGCGCGCGCGGGCTCCACATGGCCGGGCCTTTGGAGCGGTTGAGCATGCGCATCTGTATGGCGGAGGCGTCGATGATGCGTGCCATGTGTCCGCCGAGGGCGTCGATTTCGCGCACTATCTGTCCTTTGGCTATGCCGCCTACGGCAGGGTTGCAGCTCATCTGCGCTATTTTGTTCATGTCGTGGGTGACGAGCAGTGTGCGCGCGCCGAGACGCGCCGCCGCAGAGGCTGCTTCGCAACCGGCATGACCGGCGCCGACAACGATTACATCGTAATGAAAATTCATTTGCGCAAAAAGGGGGATATTAGGAATGGACGGCGGACTCAGTCTTGCGGTAGCAGTCCCGGCGGCAGCATGGCGAGGGCCGCGTCTTCATGTCGCTCCATGATTTCGCGTTCGCCCGGGCCTTTGTCGTCGATGCCGCACAGGTGGAGGACGCCGTGGATGATGACACGCAGAAGTTCGCGCTCATAGCTTGCGCCTACGAGCGCGGCGTTGCTCCGCACCGTGTCGAGTGAGATGTACATATCGCCCGAGACTACGCGCCCTTGCGAATAGTCGAAAGTGATGATGTCCGTAAAATAATCGTGGTTGAGAAACTGACGGTTTACTTCAAGGATGCGGCTGTCAGAACAGAATACGTAGCCGAGCGGGCCTAAAATACGGTTGTGCGACGCCGTGACTTGTTCAATCCACTGTTCAAGTCGGCGGGTGTCAACGCCTTGAAGTTGCACCCCATCGCATATCCATTGAAATGCAGGTGTCATCAATTCGTAATTAGGACACAAAGTTAGCATTTTTTTTTGAATTTCCATGGAGAATTGCATTTTTATCAATTTCGCTCACGGATCAGGAAAATTTCCGACGGCCAAAAAGACGTGTATTTCGTTGATTAATAGTGATATATGTAATTTTATGCCTTTTTAGAATTTAAAATACGTATGCGTTCGCCCTCCGATGCGTGAATTTTGGATGCTCGCGGGGCGAATTTTATATCTGATGTGTGGTGGAGTCGCAGCTCCGCAGCTCTGCCGTTTGGGTGGGCGCAATAAACCCCGGGCTGCGACCGCTATGCGGCCATTGCCCGGGGCTAAGATTTAGGCTTGCCGCTATGCGGCTGCCCAGCGCTACGCGCCTTTTGTTTGTGCGTTAGCGGATAAATACTTTTTCTGTGGTGCCGTCGCTATAGAGTGCTATGTTGAAACCTTGCTGAGGACGCAAGGTTTTTTGGCCGGAGATGGAATAGTAGCAGACTATGGTCGGCCGCGGGCTGCCGGCTATGGCGTCGGTGATGCCTGTGGCTGCTGCGTCGGTGGTGAATGTCTGTTCCTCGCCGTAGACGGTGCCTGAGGCGGTGGTGGCAAATGCGCGAACGATGTAGGTGGTGGCCGGTTCGAGGCCTTCGAGGGTTGCGTTCATGATTTGACCTGTGGCGAGCACGACTGAGGGGGATGTGGCGGCGCATACGACGCGGTGCTGCTGAGCCGATGATGTGGAGCTGTATTCAAAACCTTGCTCGTCTACGTCGTCGGTGCCCGCCATTACATAACCGCGCACGCGTGCTCCGGAGGCGTTGACGCCCTCGACGTCGTAGGTGTGCACGGTGGGTTCGAAGTAGGAAAAGTCGGAGGGATCGAATGTCTGCCACTGGCCATAATAGTACGTGCCGTCGTTTGATTTATAGAACGGACGGAAGTTGTAGTAGCTGGTGGGCTGCAGGTTGTTTATGCGTCCTTCCATAGAGCCGTCGTAGATGGCGGCATATCCTTCGGACGGCGGTAGGGTGGACGGTGCGTCGTATTTCTTCCATTGGAAGCCGACGGATGTCTCGCGGTCGTTGATGTTGGTGGTGGCGCTAACGATGGATTGCGTAGGCGAGACATTGCGTGTGCCGACGGTGGTAAGCTGCAGTTCGGTGGTGGTTACTAAGACATCCTTAAAATATTTATCTTTAAAAAAGTCGTAAAGTAAGAGATCATGCCTGTATTCTTCATTCCGACCAGGAATGGACAATATGGCACGCAGATTGTATTTGTATTCTGAATTAGGCCTCAGACCGCCTAAATACAACGTATTCCCCGGCTCTATGGTGAATGTGGATTCCACTTTGTTTGAATTGCGTTCAAAGAAATCCAGTTCGAATCGTATGACTTTTATTTCGTCGGATTTGAAATAAGGAGAAACTAATATCCCGGTGGAAGTAGTTGTTTTGTTATCGTTGAAAGTAGGTCGATCGGTTTTTATTTTATAGGAATAATCCTCATATTCATCACCTATGTAGGTACGAATATTAATAAATGGGTAGTTGTAATCAACTCCTATTGGAGTAAAACCTGTAATTTTGCCGATAACATCGACGAGAGTGCCGTCATCCTTTACTATGCAGGCTTTTGTGGGTGAAAATGTATTGTCTGAAGAATATGTGACGTCGGTGATGGTGGCGGTAGTTTGTGTAGAGGTATAGCGGAGGCTAATCGTGTTGGGTTTTGTTCTGATTGAGCGAAATCTATAGCTGTACTTTTCGCCATCGATGATAACATAATATGAAATGTCGTAATAACTCTCAGGAAATAGCCTGTCAACGCTTATATCATATACATAGAAATCGCCTTGTTTTGTACATCCGGCTTTCGCTTCTCTTTGCTTTAAACCCCGTTCGGCTATAACGCCGTACTCGTATTTTTCGGGATGCCGAATTACGGATTCGTCTATAGGAATTGAAAAATCCATTTGCCCTTCATAGGTTTTATATCCCTTGCCTTCGTCGTCTAAAAGGTTGAGGACGGCGAAGCCGTTGCCGTTGTACGGTGGCAAATCCACCTCTTTGGTTTCACCGTTGCAGGTGATGGTGATTACGTCTTGTTCGGGTGTCAAATCCTCAATTGTGAACAGCCAGTCTGAAGGGATGATTTCCTGACCGTGAAATTTTACAGTGAATATGTCCGGTTCATAATCGACGACGTAGAAAGAAAAGTAGTTGATTCCGCGGCGGTGAGGAGATAGTTCGGCGTGGAAATCCGCGTGACACAATTGCGGCCGGAGGATGGCAAGGATGAGGGTGATGAGTAGCAGGGTGTGTTTCATAATGTGAGGAAACTGCCTTCTCCATTCCCGAGCCGGCGATGTTGGGGGTTGGACGTAAAAAAAGCGTGGAATGATGTTCTTGTTTATCCCTAAGGAGGCATCGCCAAACGCCTGACACGAAATAAACAGTCCACTCCCACGCCTTATCGTATACCGATGCCCCTTGTCGGGGAGTGGATATGCGACAAGCATGAGCGTTTTTCGACTGCTGAATCCTTCGTGTTTTGAAATTGGCGATTTCCTTAGGAGGATAAAGCATGAAACGCTTTAAAAATATGTCTGTGCATTTTCATGCACGATGCAAAGGTATTGAGAAATATGCGGATATACAATAGGTTGATGTAAAATTTTTCTTGTGGATTTGATGTATGGTGGAGTCGCAGCTACGCAGCTCTGTTTTATTGGTGCAGCATTGATACCCCCCCGGGCTGCGACCGCTACGCGGCCATTGCCCGGGGCTAAGATTAAGACTTGCCGCTGACGCGGCTGCCTGGCGCTACGCGCCTTTTGTTTGTGGTGGAATTTTATGTGTGGAGAGTCGCCGCGATGCGGCTCTGTTTTATTGGTGCAGCATTGATACCCCGGGCTGTGACCGCTACGCGGCCATTGCCCGGGGCTAAGATTGAGACTTGCCGCTCTGCGGCTGCCTGGCGCTCTGCGCCTTTTTTTGTGGGTGGATTTGATGTGGGTTTTGAGGGTTTTATTCGTCTTATATAGGAGAAATGTTGTAAATTCGCGTTATGGAGAACAAGAAGCTTTTTTTGCTTGACGCTTATGCGCTGATATACCGCGCATATTACGCGATGATACGCTCGCCGCGCTATACTTCGGACGGGCTGAACACTTCGGCGATATTCGGGTTTTGCAACACTCTGGATGAAATACTGCGGAAGGAGGAACCTACGCACATAGCGGTGTGCTTCGACCCTGCGGGGGGCACTTTCCGCCATGAGGCTTATCCTGAATACAAGGCGCAGCGCGAGAAGCAGCCGGAGGACATTACGGCGTCTGTCCCATACATAAAGGAGATTCTCGCTGCCTACCGCATCCCTGTGGTGGAAATCGCGGGCTATGAAGCGGACGATGTGATAGGCACGCTGAGCCGCATGGCCGAGGCGGAGGGCTACATGACTTACATGATGACGCCCGACAAGGATTACGGGCAGCTTGTGACGGACCGGGTGCTGCAATACCGCCCTGCGCTCGGCGGCAAGGGTTTCGAGCTGCGCGGGCCGGCGGAGGTGTGCGAGCGCTACGGCATCGACAGCCCTGCACGGGTGGTGGACCTGCTGGCACTCGAGGGCGATGCGAGCGACAATGTGCCTGGATGCCCGGGCGTGGGCGAGAAGACGGCTGTGAAGCTTGTGGGGCAGTATGGCCCTGTGGAGGAAATCATTGCGCACGCGCCTGAAATAAAGGGTGCGCTCGGGCGCAAGGTGGCCGACAATGCCGAGCTGATTCTGTTCTCCAAATTTCTGGTGACGATAAAGACGGATGTGCCGCTGGGCACGCTCGACATAGCGTCGTTTGAGCGACGCGACACTGACACGGAGGCGCTGCGCGAGGTGTACCGCCGGCTGGAGTTCCGGACGTTTCTGAACCGCCTTGGGGGCGACGATGCGCCGCCTGTGGCCGCCGTCACGGCTGCCACAGCCCCTGATGCCGGCGGGCAGCTTTCGCTTTTCGACATGGTGGAGGAGACGGAGGACGGTGCGGACGCGAAGGCCGGAGGCCGCGATTTTTCGCTTATAGAGGATGTGGACGCGGCAAGGGCGTTTGCGGCGGAGGCTGCCATGGCCGATTGCGCCGTGGCTTTCAACGCTGCGGGCGACGGCGGCATGACGGCCCGTCTGTTCGGCATCGCTGTGGCCCGTGCGGACGGCCGCACGGCCTACATCGCTCTGCCTGACTTCGCGGCCGAACGGGCGGCGATGATGGAGGCTCTGGTGCCTGTGTTCGGCGGGGAGCACACGGTGGCGGCGCACGATGTGAAGCTCGGAATGCTGCTTCTGCGCCGCGAGGGGCTGGAATGGACGGCTCCGTGGTTCAGCACTTCGGTGGGACGCTATCTGCTTAACCCCGAGATGAGCAACGACTTGGCCGATACGGCTTTCCGCTATCTGCACGTGAAGACGGCGGACTATTCGATTACGGCTCCCGAACGCCGCAAACTGCGCTATGAGCAGCCTGCCGAGGCTGTGGAGCCTATGTGCGAGAGGGCGGCTACGGTGCTGCGCCTGATGCCCGAACTGCTGCGCCTTGTGGAGGCCGACGGGCTGGGCTCGCTGCTGTGCGAGGTGGAGCTGCCGTTCATCCCCGTGCTGGCGTCGATGGAATGGGAGGGTGTGCGCATAGATCCGCGTGTGCTGTCCGACATATCGGGGCGCCTGCACGCAAAGCTCGAGCGGCTCGAAAACGAGGCTGCGGAGCTGGCCGGCGGGGCGTTCAACGCGAGTTCGCCGACGCAGGTGGGCGAGGTGCTGTTCGAACGCCTTAAGATAGACCCGAAGGCCAAGCGCACGAAGCGCGGGGCATGGAGCACGACGGAAGAAGAACTGAACAAATACGCCAAGGAGCACCCTATAGTGGGGGTGATTCTGGAAATACGCGGGCTGCGGAAGCTGCTGGCGACGTATGTGGATGCGCTGCCGAAGCTTGTGAATCCGCGCACGGGCAAGATACATACTACTTTCAAGCAGACGGTGACTGCAACGGGGCGCATATCGTCGGTGAACCCCAACCTGCAGAATATACCCATACGCACCGACGAGGGACGCGAGATTCGCCGCGCTTTCGTGGCCGACGCGGGCGACCTGCTGCTGTCGGCGGACTATTCGCAGATAGAACTGCGCCTTATGGCCGACATGAGCGGCGACGAGGAGATGACCGAGGCGTTTCTCCACGGCGAGGACATACACCGCGCCACTGCGGCAAAAATATTCGGTGTGCGGCCGGAGGACGTGACGGACGGGCAGCGCCGCGCCGCCAAGACGGCGAATTTCGGCATTATCTACGGCATATCGGCGTTCGGCCTGAGCGAGCGTCTGGGCATCCCGCGCGGTGAGGCCAAGGCGCTTATTGACGGCTATATGCGCACGTATCCGGGCGTGAAGGCGTATATGGACGGCTCGATTGAGCGGGCCCGCGAGCAGGGCTATGTGAGCACGCTGCGCGGGCGCAAGCGCTATCTGCCTGAAATAGGGTCGCGCAACGCCACGGTGCGCGGGTTTGCCGAACGCAATGCCATAAACGCTCCTCTGCAGGGCTCGGCGGCGGACATCATAAAGGTGGCGATGATTTCCATCTACGGCGAGATGCGGCGCCGGGGCATGCGTTCGCGGATGATACTGCAGGTGCATGACGAACTGATTTTCAATGTGAAGCCCGACGAACTGGCCGAGCTCCAGCAGCTTGTGGAGGAGCACATGCGTGCGGCGCACGCGGGACGTGTGCCTCTGGAGGTGAGCGCTGGTGTGGCGCAGAACTGGCTGGAGGCGCATTGACGGCTGATTTCCATAAAAAAACTTTAACTTTCAGATATATGAGCTTTTTCAAAAACATCATGGCGGCGGGCGCACTGGCTGTGTCGGCCATCGCGGCGCAGGCGGGTCAGGCGCCGAAGTATATTTTCTATTACATAGGCGACGGCATGGGCATGGGTCCTGTGATGGCCGCGCAGACGTACAACCGTGTTGTGCTTGGCAACGATGAACCGCTGCTGATGATGCAGTTTCCGACGGTGGCGTGGTGCCAGACATGGTCGGCGTCGTCGACGACTACCGATTCGGCTGCGGCGGGTACGGCTCTCTCGACGGGCACGAAGACGGGCAACGGCATGCTGGGCGTGGCTCCGGACAGCACGGCGGTGACGTCGGTGGCCGCCCGTCTGCATGATATGGGCTGGGGCGTGGGCATCACGACGAGCGTGTCGGCCGACGATGCCACTCCGGGCGCATTCTACGCGCATGTGCCTAACCGGGGCATGAGCTATGAGATAGACTGCGAGGCTGCGCGCTGCGGCTATGAGTTCATAGCCGGGGCCGGTCTGCGCGGGCTCACGGGCGACAAACACGACGAAATAGTGGCTCTTATGGAGCAGAACGGTGTGCGGATGCTCTATGGCAAGGCCGGCGCGGAGGCTGCTCTGGATTCGCGCCGTGTGTGCCTGCTGAACTCCGAGACCGGCAATGTGTGGAACGTTGGCTATACCATCGACTCTGTGGCCGACAGGCTGACGCTTCCTCTGATAGCGGAGACCTGTCTGGCGCATCTTGAGAAGTACTCGCCGGAGCATTTCTTCATGATGGTGGAGGGCGGCAACATAGACCATGCGCTGCATGCCAACGACGGGGGCGCCGCCATAAAGGAAATCATCAATTTCAACGAGGCTCTGGAGGTGGCGTACAGGTTTTATCTCGCCCACCCGGAGGAGACCCTCATCGTGGTGACGGCCGACCATGACACGGGCGGCCTCGCGATGGGCAACGACACGGCGAAGTATTCTTCGAAATTCGGCTATTTCGACCACCAGCGCAAGTCGAAGGAAGCGTTCAGCCTTGACTGCAAGGCTATGCTGCGCGACCGCCGCGTGTACACGTGGGACGACATGCGCGAGAAGCTGGAGCGTGATTTCGGCCTGTTTTCCGTGATTCCGGTGACGCCGGAGCAGGAGCAGCGGCTGAAGGAGGGCTTTGCGGCTACGTTTGAGCTGCGCAACAGCGAGGACCAGCAGACGCTGTATGCGAATTTCAATGCGTTCGCTGTGGATGTGTTCAAGCTTATCAACGAGGCTGCGGGGCTGGGCTTCACCACGAGCAGCCATAGCGGCAACCCTGTGCCTCTGTTTGCCATAGGCGTTGGTGCGGATCTGTTCAAGGGATTCAACAATAACGATGAGATAGCACCGACGATGCTGAAGCTGGTGCACGGCAAGTAAGTCGCGCGTGCTGTGACGGCATTCATCCACGGGCTGCGCAGGCGGTCCGTGGATTTTTTTGAGTGTTGAGAGTCGCCGCTACGCGGCTCTGTCCCCTTATCTATGCATTAGATTACCCCGGGCTGTGACCGCTACGCGGCCATTGCCCGGGGCTAAGATTGGGACTTGCCGCTGCCGCGGC
>OFGE01002594.1_pt1 | contig 13126 bp, 11 predicted proteins | sample 1521681 | NCBI WGS metagenome assembly OFGE01 (sample SAMEA3504093, study PRJEB24116) | mouse gut metagenome | biome: mouse gut; feature: mouse-associated habitat; material: faeces | place: Denmark | collected 2011 | reverse complement strand
GTCCCGCCAAAGAATTCCAGCATGTGGACATTGCACGACAGCCAGTCTGATTGGTTCATAGAAGCGGCAGCCTCTACATAGGTATACTGGCTGTACGGAAAAGCCGCAACAAACAGATATGCCGTTTGCTGTTCCTGTTTGTCAGGATCCATGTAGCTCATCGTAGGACCTGACCAGTCAACCTCCAGAGTTACTCCCGGTTTGTGTTCGATATGACTGGTATAATTTTTATCAGCTATAAAGCGTTTATAGCCATTTGCGAATGTAGCATAACAGCAATGGGAAATCCCTTGTGCATTACACTTTTCACAGTATTCCTCCCATAGCAGCATTTCTGTAACCCCGACCTTTTTCAATTCACTGTGGACATACGAATAGTCCACTGGAGCAAATCTGTTTCTTGGCCTGAAGGTATGGGGATAAAAAAGGTGATAGATCTCGTCATCGTTCATCAGACATATTTCATCCCAGTCTTTGTCACATTTGTCATAAGATTCTTTCACAAATGCAACAGAATTACGAGAGACCTTCAAAGTTTTAGAGATCTCTCTGGCACTTAGATCCTTGTGAAGAAGTTCAAGGATCTGTCTTACTTTTGTTTTCTTAAACATAGAAAACCTCCTTTAAAATGTATTTGAAAAGTACGGGTACTTTTCATAAACACATCTTAAAAGAGGGATCTTATCTTAAGCAATATATTTGGATGACCACAATATATAGTGGTGGCTCCCAAGCTTTAAAATACACTGGATCCAGATGGCTCTCAAGCTTTAAATAGATGGCTCCCAAGCATTAGAATAATCAGCCGGGAAGTGGGGGCTTTTGAAGTCGTATAAGAGGGAGCGGAACGGGTGGATTTCGCTGGATTTTGTGACGAGGCTGTAAGGGTGTTTTTGTTGAGGGCAGGGATGCCTTATTTTTTTGTCTTGCTATATGTTGCCGGAGGGCTGTTGAGGTCTGGGGCGCGTCGGCCGGGGGATTCCCCGGCGGTACATACCATGCCGTTGGTATGAATTTTGGAAAGGTAAGGGAATCGGTTATGACGGTGATGGAGCTGGATGCGCTGAAAGACGTGGATGTGAGGACTGTGGAGAAGGAGGGGCTTGTGGATATCCGCAAGGTGGAGATTGACCGGAGCCTGCCGCTGGAGGAACGGAAGAGGGCTTATCTGGAAGCGGTGGGGAATCCTTATGCGGTGCGTGTGGGGGATATGAAGGTGAGGGTCCGGTTTGCGGAGGATGGGGGCTCTTTTGAAGAGGCTTTTGAAAATATGCTGCGGAATGTTTAAAATAACATTGGACTTTTTTGGGCGGAGGCGCTATGATTGTCTTAGGGACAAGTTAGTGCATCCGCCTTTTTGATTTTGCAGGTGATTCTGGCAAATTAGAAAGGAGCGGAAGCACATGAAGAACAAACAATTCAAGAAGATCTATCATGCCGCCATCTATGTCCGGTTGTCGAAGGAGGATGGCGATGTTGCGGGCGCGTCTAAGGCGGAGAGCAACAGCATTTCTAATCAGAAAGAGTTAATCAGAGATTTCCTGAAGGACAAAGAGGATATTGTGGTGGTTTCGGAACGGGTGGACGACGGGTACAGCGGTTCCAGTTTTGAGCGGCCTTCTTTCAAGCTGATGCTGGAGGATATCAAGAAGGGCGTTGTGGACTGTGTGGTTGTCAAGGATCTGTCCAGGTTCGGGCGGGAGTATATTGATTCGGGCAGGTACATTGAGCGGCTGTTCCCGGCTCTTGGGGTGCGCTTTATTGCGGTGAATGACGGGTACGACAGCCTGGAGGGGAAAGACCAGTCAGATGAGATTATCATTCCGTTTAAAAATTTGATAAATGACGCTTACTGCCGGGATATTTCGGTGAAGATCCGGAGCCACCTGGAGGTGAAGCGGAAGAACGGGGAGTTTATCGGTTCTTTTGCGCCTTATGGGTATCAGAAGGACGAGGGATGCCGGAACCGGCTTGTCATTGACCCGGTGGCCGCAGGCGTGGTGAGGGATATTTTCCGTATGAAGCTGCACGGCATGAGCCAGGATGCCATTGCGGGCAGGCTGAATGATATGGGGGTGCTGTCTCCTATGGAGTATAAGAGCGCGTCCGGGAGCAATTATCAGACCGGCTTTAAGACTGGGGAGCGGGCGCTGTGGAGTTCGGTGACGGTGCGGCGGATATTGGAAAATGAGTGTTATGTTGGGAATCTGGTGCAGGGCAGGCAGACGACGCCGAACCATAAGGTGAAGAAGTCCTTTGTGAAGCCGGAGAAGGACTGGGTGAGGATTGAGAAGAACCATGAGGCTGTGGTTTCGGACCGGGATTTTGCTATTGTGCAGAGGCTCCTGGGGATGGATACGAGGATGTCCCCGGAGCAGTCGGAGGTGTACCCTCTGGCGGGCATGGTGGTGTGTGCGGACTGCGGGGCGGCCATGGTGCGGAAGAATGTGTGTTCCGGGAAGCGGAAGTACCGGTATTATGTGTGTTCGAGGAATAAGGAGACGAAGGAGTGTGCGAGCCACAGGATCGGGGTGGAGAGGCTGGAAGAGGCGGTCCTGGAGGTCTTGAAGGTGCAGGTTGCCAATGTGCTGGATTTGAAGCGGGCGATGGAGAAGGTGTCTGAGATCCCGTTCCAGGAGCTGGATATCCGGGAATTGGAGAGGCGGATTGAGCAGAAGGAGGCGGAGGTTCTGCGGTGTCGGGAGCTGCGGAACATGCTTTATGAGGATATGAAGGACGGGATTGTCTCTAAGGAGGATTATAGGGAGCTGCATGAGGCTTATACGCAGAGACGAGATCTGGCGGAGGAAGCGGTGCGGCAGATGAAGGGTGAGATTGAAGATATCCTTGCTTCCAATACGGATAAGTACCGGTGGCTGGATTATTTTGCGGAGCATGAGAATATTGACCGGCTGACAAGGAACGTGGCGGTGGAGCTGATCGACAGGGTGAAGGTCGTGGATAAGGATACGGTGGAAGTGGTTTTCAGCTTCGGGGACTGTTATAAGGAGGTTCTGGAAGGGCTGAAACATGCGGGCTGTGAGGCGGTCTGTGACAGCCGGGGCCGGATTCGGTTTGAGTGGAAGGAGGCGGTGTAATATGGCGAGGAAGTCTAAGAAGGTGGATTTTGTGAATGTGAATGACCTGCCGAGTGGTTCCGGGGCGCAGGTTCCGGTTCCGGTGAAGGCGGTCTGTTATAGGGCGGGGCTGTATGCCAGGCTTTCGGAGGAGACGGAGGAAAACCGGGAGCGGGCGACGGTGGAGACGCAGATGGAGCTTCTGCGGAAGTTCGTGGCGGAGCGGGAGGATATGGTCATAGGGAAGGAGTATGCGGATATCTCCTGCACGGGTACGAATTTTGAGCGTCCGGGGTTTGAGGCGATGGTGCGGGATATGAGGGACGGGGTGATTGACTGTATTGTTGTGAAGGACCTGTCCAGGCTGGGACGGGATTATGTGGAGACGGGGAATTATATTGAGCGGGTGTTTCCGTTTTTCGGCGTGAGGTTTATTGCGGTGACGGACGGGTATGATTCGGAGAAGCCGGGCGGGGAGCTGATGATGCCGCTGAAAAATATGGTGAATGAGCTGTATGTGAAGGATTTGTCCAGGAAGATGAGGACGGCGCACAGGGCGTACTGGCGGAACGGGGAGTATTCATCGGGGGCGGTCCCGTATGGGTATGTGAATGTGGAACGGCGGCTTTACCCGGACGAGCGGGTGAAGGGGACGGTGCAGGAGATTTTCCGGCTGTTCCTGGAGGGGTGTTCGTTGAAGGAGATTGCAAGGCGGGTTTCCCGAAAAGAGATGAATCCGAAGGCTTATAAGATGTTGCGGTTCGGGCATGAGGTTCCAGAGGGGTTTAATACGGAATGGAATTATGTGACGGTGAGAACCATATTGACGAATTATGCTTATGTGGGAGCCAGCGTCCATAACAGGTATAAGAGGGTGGCTGGGAAGCAGGTGAAAATACCGGAGGAAGAGTGGATTGTTGTGGAAGGGACGCATGAAGCACTGGTGGGTAGGGAGGACTATGAGAAAGTTCAGAAACTGCTGGCGGGCAATGCGGAAAGGTTCCATTCTACCCATGGGGAGAACGGTTATGACCATGCCCGTTTTAATCTTCTGGGGAAGAAGATTGTCTGTGCGGACTGTGGAAAGGTAATGGGGTTCCGTACAGAGGGAGCAAGGCATGACAAGAAGTTTTACCGATGCAAGACGTATCTTCAATCTACTCATGGGAGCTGTACGAACCATAAGGTTTCGTTGGAAGATGTCAACCAGGCTGTTTTTGGAACGGTTGCTGCCCATATGAGGCTCTGTATTGAGGCGGAGGAAACTGTGAGGCGGATGAATGCGGATGACAGGAATTTGAGGAAGTATGATTTTTATGGGAAGGAAGCTGAACGGATAAGGAAGGAGCTGCAGAGGGAGACGGAAGTGAAAGCCGGTATTTTTGAGGATTATAGAGATGGACTGATTGATGAGGAACAGTATGCGCAGATCAGCGGGCAATATGCCGAAAAGATCAGGGCATTGACGGCAAGGCTTGGGGAAGTCCAAAAGGCACGGGCGGAGTATTCCAGCAGATATTGTGTAGACAGAAACTGGAAGGCTGTCGTTGAGGGATGTTTGGATATGCAGAGTCTGACGAGGGAAATGGTTGAGGCGTTTGTGGATAAGGTTGCGGTGCATGAGGGAGGGGATGTTGAAGTGTATCTGAAATATGATGATGTGCTGGAAGATTTGTTGAGAATCAGGGCAGAGAGAGAGGCGGTATGATGAAGAAGAGGATAGTCGCTATGTATCTTCGGCTTTCCAATGAGGACAGCGGTAAGGGTGAAATGGAAGAGAGCAACAGTATTTCGGCGCAGAGGGTGTTGCTGAAAAGGCATATAGAGGAACTGCTGCAGGGGGAGGAATATGTTATCACGGAGTATTGTGATGACGGGTATTCCGGCGTTGACTTCCGCAGGCCGGGGGTGCAGGCGCTGATTGAGGCGGCGAAGGACGGGAAGGTTGATATGATCGTTGTGAAGGACTTTTCACGGTTCGGGAGGGATTATCTGGAAGTGGGGAGGTTCCTGGAATATATCTTTCCGATCCTGCAGGTTCGGTTTGTGTCGGTGAATGACGGTTACGACAGTGAGGATAAGTTCGGAGCGACGGGCGGGATGAGTGTTGCGTTGAAGAATCTGGTCTATGGGATGTACAGCGCGGATTTGTCTAAGAAGGTGCGGTCTGCCAGGGATACGAGGGTGAGGAACGGGGAGTTTGTTGGGCAGTTTGCCCCTTATGGGTATCGGAAGAACCCAGAGGATAAGCACAGGCTTTTGGTTGATGAAGATGCGGCGTGGGTTGTGCGGAGGATTTTTGGGATGGCGGCGGACGGAACCGGTTATGCGGAGATTGCCAGAAGGCTGAATGAAGAGGGGATACCGTCAAGGGTTGTTTATCACAAGATGGCAGGAGATACTTATGGAGACAGGCAGCCTCATGTAAAGGTGAAGAGGTGGTGTGCTTCTTCGGTAAGGGATATTATTACGGATGAGGTGTATCTGGGGAAGTTAATCTGGAACCGGGCGAAGTGCGGTATGGATACGGATAAGAAGGTGGTGAGGCAGCCAAGGGAGAAGTGGATCGTGGTGGAGGGACATCATGAGGCACTGGTTTCCCGGAGTGTTTTTGAGAAGGCTAATGAGGGAGTAGGGACTGCGGATAAAGCCAGAAAAAAAATGAAGAAGAGGGAAAGTATTTTTTTCTGCGGGCATTGCGGGAAGGCACTGCAGCTTAGGAGCAGGGCTAACGGCAGGTATTTCTGCGGAGGCCGGACGCAGGAGCGGGAGAATGACTGCCAGAAAGTGACTGTCAGGAAGAACGAACTGGAGGGAGCAGTGCTTTGCCAGGTGAGGAAGATGGCGGATGTGCTGGCGGCAGAGCGGGATATCAGCAGGACGGCTCAAAAGGACGGCAGGGTGGCAGTTCTTGAAAAGACGGTTGCGGAGAGTGTGAAGGAGTTGACACAGTGGAAGGGAAGGAAGATGCGGCTGTATGAGCGGTATAAGGCCGGGGAAATCAGCAGGGAGGATTATGTGGAGCGGATTGAGACGGGCAGGGTGCGGATGGAAGAGCTAGAGCGGAGCAGGCGTGAAGCGCAGGCGGAGCTTGAATGTATGAGGGAGGCTGCCGGTTCAGAGGAAGTGGCAGACGAGGAACTGGCTGGACTTTCTGTACTGGAGGTTTTTGATAGGGAGAGGTTGAAGATGCTGATTGAGAAGGTGGTTGTCTATGGGGAGGATGCTATGGAGATTGTGTGGAAGGTGAGGAATCCGTTTGAGGGTGAGGTTTCTGCCTGAAAGATAGTTCCAATTTTGGGAAAGTAGTGGTAAAATTGAGCCATGGGCAGGTTGTGTCTGTGGCTCATATTTATTTGAGCAATTTAAGGTGAAAATGGGGTTGGATAGATGAATAGGATCGGATTTAGTAAATTTAAGAGGAAAGTATTTTTAAGCTATACATTTAAAGATTATGAGAAAATTGCTTTGGTTAGTAAAAAGCTAAATGAACTTGGATTTGATATTTTTACAGACGTTTGTTCGACAAATGCTGGTAATAATATAGTCAGATATTTTAATGAACAGATTGAAAAATGTGATTGCTTTGTGTTTGTCGTAGCAGAAAAATTTCTTGAAAATTCTATTTGGGAATATGATATTGCATTAAACACTGGAAAAACGGTATTTGTGTTTGTAAAAAAAGAATTATTTCATGGGGATATTCAAAAGAGGTTTGGAAATAGGACAGTCACATTATGGAATGATGAAAATGAGTTGGCACATTGTATTATTGATGAAATTTCCAGATATGGATACAGGTATCCTCTTAGGGGGTATCAGTTTGAATATATTGTGGGTGAGATTTTTAAAAGTTATGGATGCCTGACTAAAATGTCTAATAGGAATGAGTATTATGATATTTTAGCAGAAAAAGAGAACATCAGATTTTATATTGAGGCGAAAGCAATTAGGCAGAGGGTAATAAGTACGTCTATAATCTCCAAAGCATTGGCATCTGCATCTATGCTGGAAGATACATACAATTCAAAATATATATTAGTGGTGGCAAATGAGTTGTCTTCTCAGGCATGGGAAATAATCAAGCAAAAAGCAGATATTTTAGTTGTAGATATTAGAAATTTGTTGTATATAGTACAATGTGATGAAGTTTTAAAATCTCAATTACTTTCAATTTTGGAGTATTCTACGGAGGATATTGAGCCTTATGAGCCTATAGATTTATTAAAGTTAATGGGGGTAAAGGTTCAGAATGAAAATGTAGATACAGTTGAAAAGCCGAACGATTATGAAATTATTGAATCATTGATAGCGGAGATACAGGCTTGGGAACCGAAGACAAGAAAGAGTTCTGAATATGAAAATCTATGTACTAAGGTTTTAAATATTCTTTTTGCAGCAGATTTGGCATTGTGGAGTGAACAACAGAAATCAAATGAGGATTTATATAGGTTTGATTTAATATGCAAAATTAAAGATGATATAAAAGAGAGTTTTTGGAAATTTATTGAGGAATATTTTCGGTCTAAATATATTATTTTTGAATTTAAGAATTATTCAGAAACAATAACACAAAAAGAAATATATACTACGGACAAATACTTGTATGCGAAAGCGCTTAGATGTGTTGCGATAATAATTTCATGTTATGGGGAAGATAAAAATGCTAAAAAAGCAATTAAAGGGACGTTGAGAGAGAATGGGAAATTGATTATCAGCATTTCAAATAAGGATTTGGTTGATCTGCTGAACGAAAAACTGCACGGTGGTTCTCCGGCAGAGTATCTTTATAATAGGCTGGATACGATGCTTATAGAGTTGGATAAATAAGTTGTTAATTTTATTTGAGAAAATTGTGTATGGAGTAAAAGTGTGCTGATGAATATAGGGAAAAAGGTTAAGGATGTTTTATTAGAATCTGATAAATATAATACAGATACATTTATTGAATCAAATATGCCTTTGTTAAGAAGGGAAAAAGAACTATCTGAACTGAAAAAAATACTGAGTGAATCAGGTAATCATGTAGCCTTAATTACTGGTGTTGCAGGGATCGGAAAGTCAACATTAGTAAGGGTGTATGCAGAAGAGAATAAAGAGCAATATAGTAATGTTTATATATGGCATGCGTGGCAACTTCCAAAAGATTTGAGGGTAGAAGATAATTCCCTTATTATTATTGATGATGCAGATGAATTGGATTCAAAGAAGTTAGAAGAAATAATAAAATATAATGAGTTATCATTTATATTAGTAGTTGGTAGAACTGTGGATTATCGTTTTAGTAAAGAAAAATTTGTTTGTTTATCAGTGAACGGATTGAGCCAAAGTGAGATAGTTTCTTTTCGTCTAAATAGATTTAAAGATCATCTTATAGATTTTGATTATGAAGAAATGAAAAGGATTCTTTTATTGACGCAGGGAAATCCACTTATTATAGAGAATATGTTTAGGCTGGTAGACAGTCTTGGTATCGATATTATAGACAAATTATTATATCAGCAAATTTCTGTAGGAAAATCAGATATAGTTGTTCCGAATAAAAGTATTATAAGCCCCTCTTTAATCAGCATAAAGAAGGATGTATTACAGATAAATAATGATTTGATGTGTTATATTGCACAAGAACCAATGAGCATGTATGAATTATCGCCAAGAGAATTTGAAAAAATAATGGCGGAGTTATTTAAGAAATTAGGTTATGAAGTAGAACTGACAAAACAGACAAGGGATGGAGGGGTAGATATTTACATAGCAGAGAAAACAGACTTAGGAAAGTTTTTGTTCCTGGTGGAGTGTAAACATTATGCTCCAAATAGACCGGTGGGAATAGAAGTAATAAGAAATATGTATGGCGTTTTGGGAATGAATAAACGAAAGCCAACAGGAGGTATTATTGCTACTACTTCACACTTTGCTAAAGGAGTGAGGGAAGAGATAGTAGAATTAAACTTAGAACATAGGATATCATTGCACGATTTTGAGTATATATCGGAGCTTTTGGCGAAGGCATATTTATAGATTAAATTGAGGTGAATGTTATTTGGTATTATGTTTACAAATATTGATTAGTGTTATATTTTTGATAGAGAGTTGAGAGGAAAAATTTTTTATTCCTTGCTTGACACAGGCAGACCTTATGATCCTCCATCATTCACAGCCGGAAAATGATGTGGAGGCATACCAGGCAATGGAGCAGGCCGTTGCAGATGGAAAACTGAGATCCATCGGGCTGTCTAATTACTATGAGCCGGAGGACTTTGACCGTCTGGTGGACGCAACAACGATTGTCCCTGCATTAATCCAAAACGAAACCCATCCATACCATCAGAGCATGGAGATGAAGGGGCATATTGCCCAGTACGGGACAGTCATGGAATCCTGGTTCCCATTGGGCGGAAGGGGAAATACGCAGACATTATTTAATGATGGAACCATCAGCAGCATAGCCGAAGCGCACGGTAAGACTTCTGCACAGGTTATCCTGCGCTGGCACCTGCAGGCGGGTAATATCGCGCTCCCCGGTTCAAGCAATGAGGCACATATCCAGGAAAACTTTGAGATTTTTGATTTTGAGCTGTCAGAGGATGAAATGCAGAGGATGACGGATATCGATAAGGATCAGAGATTTGCGGCTTATTGATAAGGAGGCGCTGAATGAAGACCAGATTATTAAGGGATATTGAAGTATCCGAAGTCGGTATGGGATGCATGGCGTTTTCCCATGGCTATGGGCAGATACCGCCGGAGGAATACAGTGTGGAAGCAATCCGGAATGCCTGCCGGAACGGATGTACATTTTTTGATACCGCAGAAATCTACAGCCCGAACCTTTCCGGCATTGGACATAATGAGCGCATTGTGGGGAATGCGCTGCATGGGGTAAGGGAGCAGGTGGTGATCGCTACGAAGCTGTTTTTAAATGGCTTTGAAGCCATCGGAAGGGGATCTGTTTACCATGCAGTCCGCAGTCATCTGGAAGAGTCGCTGAGACGGCTCCGGACGGACAGGGTGGATTTATATTATCTCCACAGGATGGGCGGTGTGTCCGTGGAGAAGATTGCGGAAGCTATGGGCAGGCTCATAGAAGATGGGCTGATCCGTGGCTGGGGATTGTCCCAGGTGGATGTACCTGTCATTCAGAAAGCAAACAGGGTAACGCCGCTCTCGGCAGTCCAAAATATTTATTCCATGGTGGAGCGGGACGCGGAAAAGGGCGTGATCCCTTACTGTCTGGAGAACAACATCGGCTTCGTCCCGTTTTCACCGATTGCCAGCGGGCTTCTTTCAGGGAAGATCACAGTGGACACACAATTTGAGAAAAACGATGATGTCAGGAACTGGGTCCCGCAGCTTTCCAAAGCAAACATTGCGGGGAACCAGCCGATTATTGACCTTCTGAAAAGATACGCAGAAATGAAAGATGCGACCAGTGCGCAGATTTCCTTGGCGTGGATGCTGCACAAGTACCCCAATGTGGTTCCGATACCGGGTTCAAAAAATAAGGAACGCATTGTTGAGAATCTGGAAGCGTCCAAAGTGGAACTAACAGACGAAGAGTTCCGCTCTCTGGAGGAAGCGCTGGACGGGTGCAGGGTATATGGCCACCGGGGATTTCGCAGGTAGCGGCAGGGTGGCAGCTTTACAGAGAAACCGCTGCAGAGGGTATCGCCGCAGTCGGCGGCGGAGAAATTTTATACAGATAAGAAAATAAGAGATGGAGGTATTGCCATGAAAAAAGTGTTGGTCGCTTATTTTTCCCATGAAGGAGAAGCCTATGTGGGAGGGAAAATTGTAAAACTGAAGATTGGAAATACAAGGGTTGCGGCACAGATGATCCATGGATTGACAGGCGGGGATGTATTTCGCATCGAAACGGAGAAACCATATCCGGATGACCATATGGAAACCGTAGAGCTGGCAAAATCCGAGCAGAATGCAAAAGCGCGCCCGGCATTGAAAGCGGATGCCCTAAAAATGGCTGACTATGATACCGTGATCCTGGGTTACCCAAACTGGTGGGGAACCTGCCCAATGGCTGTGTTCACGTTTTTGGAAGGGCATGATTTCTTTGGGAAGACAATCCTTCCTCTCTGTACCCACGAAGGCAGCGGCATGGGACGCAGCGAAGCCGATATCCAGGCAGCCTGTCCCGGCGCAAAGGTAGAAAGAGGGCTGGCGGTCACAGGAGGCAGGGTGTCACAGGCAGAGAATGATATCAGGAAATGGCTGGAGAGGTATGGATTTTAATAAATGGCGGATTAGGAATGGAGGAAACCAAAATGAATCAGACTTATGTAACTTTAAATGATGGAAACAAAATCCCTCAGTTTGGCCTTGGTGTATATATGATTCCGGGGGATGGAAACACAAAGGCAGCGTGTATGGAGGCTTTTCGTGCAGGCTACCGCCATATTGACACTGCCCATGCTTACCAGAATGAGCGTGGAGTCGGGGAGGCCGTAAAAGAAAGCGGTATTCCCCGTGAGGAAATCTGGATCACCACAAAGCTCTGGCCCAGCGAGTATGGCGAGGGAAAGACGGCGGCAGCGATTGACAAAATGCTTTCCAGGCTGGATACGGGGTATATTGACCTGCTTTTGCTTCATCAGCAGTTTGGCGATTATATCGGGGCGTGGAAAGATATGGAAAAAGCTGTTGCTGAAGGCAAGGTGAAATCCATCGGTATTAGCAATTTTGAATCGGAGCGTTTGGAAGAACTGATTGCCGCCGCAACCATTAAGCCGTCAGTCCTGCAGGTGGAGTGCCATCCGTATTATCAGCAGAATGAATTGAAAAAGCGGATTTCATCCTGCGGCACGGTGATTGAAAGCTGGTATCCTATCGGGCATGGCGACAAGGAGCTTCTGAATGAGCCGGTGTTTACTGAACTTGCGGAAAAGTATGGGAAGAACAATGTACAGATCATCCTACGCTGGCATATCCAGGAGGGAACAATTGTATTCCCGAAATCTACCAATCCGAAGCATATTCAGGAAAATATCGACATTTTTGACTTTGAACTGACGGCGGAAGAAATGGAGCGAATCCGGGCTTTGGATAAGGGTGTCCGCTTCTTTAACATGAGCCTTGCGGAGCAGGAAGCACATTTGAGTGCGTTCATACCTGCAGATTAAACAGAAAATGAGGTGGTATCATGGAATTAGAACGAATCAATATGCGGGACGAAAGCTATCAGGCTTCCGTCCAGGAAATCCACAGGTGTGGAAAACTGTGCTTTCAGATCAACCGAACAGAACCCCATTCCGAGGAAGGGCGGCGGTTGACAGATGAACTTTTTGAATCGCCGTTGCCGGAAGGAAGTGTCATCTTCCCTCCGATGCAGATTGATTTGGGGAAGAGAATCAAAATCGGGAAAAATGTAATTATCAACCACAATCTGACCTGTATGTCGAGGGGGAGCATTGAGATTGAGGATGATGTGATGATCGGCCCCGAAGTGGCACTGCTTACGGCAATTTTTTTCGGAAATGAAGGGAATTCCAGTCAGGGTGGCTTGATCCGTATGGGGAAGATTACTTCGGATTTAAGTGTATTTGAGACAATGGAGGACAATGTGGCCGTGACGGTTGAAATCGCAGACAGGCAGGAAGGAGAAGTTATGCAGGAATATGATTTTTCTGTTTTTGAAAATGTGGAACTGATCGGGGTGGATCTGTCTGCCATGAGCGGGGAGCAGATAGAAGTCCTCTATCAGCAGGCGAGGTACTGCCAGGCAATGACGGATGCGGATATTGTTACCATGCGGGAACTTGTGCCGGAGGATATGACCTTTACACATATGAGCGGTAGGCAGCAGACGCGGGAAGAATATTTTGCGGATGTGGAGGATGGCAGTCTCCGGTATTTTACGATTGGTATTGACTCCCCGGTGGTGGAGGTAGATGGAGATACTGCCTCTGTCACTTATACTTCGGTATTGAACGCCAATGCTTACGGTGCAAGAGGAACTTACCGCATGAGTGGAACGCACTGTGTTTCAGGTATTCAAAACAGACGGTCAAGGATTTAGAAAATATAAAAACCTT
>OFGE01002593.1_pt1 | contig 13128 bp, 14 predicted proteins | sample 1521681 | NCBI WGS metagenome assembly OFGE01 (sample SAMEA3504093, study PRJEB24116) | mouse gut metagenome | biome: mouse gut; feature: mouse-associated habitat; material: faeces | place: Denmark | collected 2011 | reverse complement strand
CATCCTGATTAAATCCGCCGAGGCCCTGGAGACGCTGCACACCATTCAAACGGTGGTGCTGGACAAGACGGGCACCCTCACCCAGGGCAAACCCCGGGTTACCGGATGCAGAGCCGCCGGGACCTCCACAGAGGAGGAGCTCCTATGTCTGGCGGCTTCCCTGGAAAAGCCCTCAGAACACCCCCTGGCGGAGGCCATCTTGCTGGAGGCCCAGGAGCGGGAGATTCCCCTGTGTCCGGTGGAGGGCTTTACGGCTGTCTCCGGCCGGGGCATTGTGGGGGACATTCAGGGGGCCCATGTGCTGGCGGGCAACCGGGCTATGCTGGAGGAAGCCGGAGTTCCCCTGGGGGAATTTCTCCCCTACGCGGAGGAACGCTCCGCCCAGGGGGAGACGCCCCTGTACTTTGCCAAGGACACGTCCCTTCTGGGGCTCATCGCCGTGGCGGACACCCCCAAGCCCACCAGCCGGGACGCGGTGGCGGCCTTCCGCAGCCTGGGCAAGGCACTCCGTCAAGGGGAGCGGTCCGCCGTCCTCCTCCGTCCTGCTGTCCTGCAGGACGTTCCAGGGTGCTTCCCGCATGGTCCCGGAGATCAGCATATCCTCGTCGCGGAGCATGCGGCCCAGGTCGTCCAGCATGTGCCTGTCCCCGTACAGGTCGTTCAATATGTCTCTTCTCACCTTCCGCGCCCCCTATCTGTCCGTCGTGGGGTAGTCCATGAACCGGTTCCAGGCCTTCCGGATGTCCTGGGGCTGGACCGTGTCGTCGAACTCGTACCGCATGGCGCCCATCTCCACCCATGCCTTCGCAGCGGGGTCCGGGGCGTCGAAAGCCAGTTCCCTGTGCTGCTCCACCAGCCGTCTCACGGCAAGGTAGCCGGACGCCTCGCCGAGCGCCTTGCCGGAGGAGCTGAACACGTACAGGCGCGTTCCGTCTTCCATGGTGGTATCCTCCTCACTGCCCCGAGAGCAGCGCTTTCTGCGTCTCCAACAGGGCCAATATCTGATATTTCAGCAGGAACGCCGCATCGTTCCAATCGAGGTAGCGCCGTTTGATCTCCTCCAGCATAGGCAGGACGTACGCCTCCGTCTCAGTGATGTACCGCGCCATCCTTTCCCTGGAAAAGCTGGAAGCCATGGTGGACAGGTTGCTGCACCGGTCCAGGCACTTCACCAGCATGGCCGCCTGGTTGCCGGATATGCCGCCGTAATACTCCTCCAGCGCCACCTTCCGGCCGACGGCCAGGAAGCGCCCGGCGTCCTTGGTGAGCAGGGCCACGGCGGTCCTCACCGGGACGGAGAAGGGCAGTTCCCCAGGCTCCGCGTCGCAGTCCTCGCACACGTCATGGAGCAGCGCCACGGCCAGCACCGTATCGTCCCGGATGCCTATGGCGTGGGCGTGGCAGGCCATGGTAAGGGGATGGACCACATAGGGGACGCTCCGGTCTGACCCCCTGGCCGGCTCGCGGGTCTGCCCCTGGTGGCACGAGCGCATGTAGGGCAGCGCCCGGTAGGTCTCGTCCAGCCCCTCCGCCTGGGCGAAGGCTTTCAGCTTGGAGTACATGCGCTCTTCGGAAAACATCCGGTCAGACAGCTGCCACGAGACCGCGATGGGTGCCGCGTCGTCCAGCAGGTCATCCGCAGTCGTCCTCAGCAGCTTCGCCAACTGCGGGATGCGGTCCGAGTCCGGCTGGGTCTTCCCGTTTTCCCACTGGCTGACCGCCTGGACGGTGACGAGGAGCTTGTCCGCAAGCTCCTGCTGGGTCATGCCGAGATCTTCCCGGCGCTGTTTGATCCTGTGTCCTCGCATCGCGTACGCCCCTCCTTTCGACATCAGTGTAGCACGCCGCGCCGCTTTGCGCAATCGAGTATCTCTTAAATTGGGGTAAAGCGCCGCTTGAATGGTCGGCTCGTCAGCGATGGCGGCGGTTACTGCCCATTAGGGTCATTGAAGGCGTCTTGGATTTAATTCGTAACAATCAGGCATCAATTCCATCTGGAAAACTTTTACGTTTGTTCCCTTATAGTGGTCACAAATTTGGCTACGATACTTTTCCGCCGTTTTTGCCCCCAAGTAAACGGCGTTTATGTACGGCAGTATGTTGAATGCGAATCGGCTGATATCAAAAGGCAGCGGATTAAACTGATTAAGCACCTTCTCATGTAATACGCAGCGCCATTCTTCTTCATAAGACCATTTTTCGGATTTGTATAAAGCAGCTTCGTAAATAGCTTGGTTAGCAGCCGCATTGTCTTGGTCCGCAAACGAACCAGGGATGAACTTCCGGCCTTTGGTATACCGCACGGGATGAAGGTGCTGCGCCAGTTTCGAACTGTGGAAATCGTATTCGATGCAGAAGCCCGTATGGTTTTTCGCGTAATGGCTCCACATCAGTATGGAATCCTTTGTTGCCGAAAAACAAGCGACTCTAAACTCTTTTTTAAGTATTTGAAATGTTTGATTTACCGAGTTCATCAAATCGTCAGCGAAATCCGAGGAAAGCGATGTCTGCATTATGGACTCCAGTGCGGCTTTCCAGTCCGTTGCCGTTCTCAACAATTCCTTTTCGCTTTCGGATAAAACCTGCTTTTCTACTAACGTATCTATATACAATTCCCTCGCGGCCTTTTGATTCAAAAAACTATTGTCGACGATCAAATCACTATCATACGGATCGTTAAAGCATTCCGGCGGAGCAGGAGAAATTATACCGTAATACAAGTCTTGCTGCCAGCGGGGTACTTGCTCTCCGCTTGGGGATATTACGAGGGTTTCATTGAACTCCCGATATTTGTATAGTACTGGTATATCCATTTTTACCTCAATTCCGCTAATTTCTGGTACATCCTCATCAGCTCCGCCACGCACTTGCTCTCGGTCATGTCCTTGACGGAAAACCCGTAGGCCAGCATCACGGCCTTGTCGTTCATCTGGTGGGCCTTGCGCAGCTCCGGGGGCATGGTGGTCTCGTCGTAGAGGTGTAGCTACAAATTTCCTTATTCCAACCGCCACACTATTTTCAATCAAAATTTATGTCATCTGCTATATCTTTGACGCGACTATAATGCTGGCTCTTTCGCAAATTCTCTTGTTCCTCTGTTTGCTTCTGTTTATCAAGAATAGTCTGTTCTTCTTTGTTGGCTTCCTCTACACAGAGAATGAGCGTTTCTCTGTGACAATCACGAACTTCCTCAATAGTTGTTCCATTAAGGATTATCTCATCTCCAACTACAGACGCAATTCCAGGCCTATGCATAGTTGTGAACCGTGGAGGATCGTTCCAGTTTCTAATAAATAATTCTCGCCACAATGCGCTTGGATGCCTTGATAATCTAAATGGTATTTTGTAAAGTGCGGAACCGTAAGTTCCGTCCATTCGTGGAAGTGTTACTTGGTCTGTAATAATCCCTAGAATATGAACAGGGCCATCTTCAGCTATGCGTGGCGCTGGCTTGTTCATGCTTTTCGCTATATATAAGGGTGGCTTTTTCTTTTTCCCCCACAATGTAGTGAGTAAATCACTAAAATTTGATTCATATTGTGGGCCATCTTTCAAATCTATACCCAGCTTTCCTAACAGACTGCTTGGCATTGCCGTCTGTATAGATCCTTTGCGAATAACAGGGATGAATTTTCTTTCGTTTCCCTTTGAAAAAAGTTCTCCTGAAATAATGTGACCTTCATATCCTACACCACCTTTGCGGGTATCCGATTTTTCTTTATAAGTTGGTGTACAAATAACCAAAACGTAATCTGCATCTGATATAGCTTGTTCCATAAACTGTGGCAATCTATCGCCCAATGTAAGATCATATTGATCAAGAGTTGCATCTATGCCGTTTTCCAATAACGAATCAGTTAAATGACGCACCCAATCTTTGTGATCTTCACCCTCCCATGAGTAAGAAATAAAAACTTTAGGCATTCTCTTTTACACCTCCACTATCGGATTTGCTGTAGTGTGTCGTATATACAGAAAAGGCAAATCTATTTTCCCACGAATCCTTTTTCCATTTACAGTATAGGCAATCACCTTACACTCGCTTTGCTTGAATAAAGGGTCAGAAATGCAATTCCGGATTACGGGAATCTTCCTAAGAGCATACATAACGTCGAGATATAACTTGTTTGGCTTTTTATAATATTCAGAATAATTGTATTGCAACGCATCAGCATCCTGCTGCATAAGTGTATAAAGCATACTGCTGTTTGGGGCAATTGCGCCATGATCTCCGCTTACATCAAAACACTCAACTAAGCAGTATCCCTGACGCATGATAAATATGTTCTCCAAAAAGCACGCGCTTTTTCCGACATTATAAATTCTTATGCTACATTCAGACGAACTGGTTTTTGTTCTTAACTCTCTTTCTATCAGTTCGTCATTCGGCGTTCCCTCTTCTGCAAAAGCTAGTTGAATCCGGTCCTGATACTTCGTTGTCAGTAGAGTCAAAAACCATCCAAAGAAAGACCCAACAATTACAAAGAAACCGCTCAATATGGCGCTAAAGTTTTCACCTATGACTTCAATTAGTTGTTCCATAAAAGCTCCTAACGTATATTAAAAAGCATTGACTACTTTTCTGATCTTTCCATAAGTCTCTGATACATCCTCATCAGCTCCGCCACACACTTGCTCTCGGTCATGTCCTTGACGGAAAAGCCGTAGGCCAGCATCACGGCCTTGTCGTTCATCTGGTGGGCCTTGCGCAGCTCCGGAGGCATGGTGGTCTCGTCGTAGAGGTCGGCAAGGCTGGAATCCGGGTAGAGGGCGCGGGCGTCCAGGATAGCCTGGGCGGTCTGCTCGATTTTGACCTTGTGGACATCGGTGGGCGTGGGCCAGGGGAAATTGTTGTAAACAACGTCTTTAGAGTAGCGGTAGTCGCTCTTAATTCTCCCACATACTGCCCGCATCCAAGCCATATGTACGTTTGAAATTAAAACGCCGAAATCATATAGTGTTGCATTCGGAATTATCTGAACAGCGTCATTCACGATTACATCAGGCGAAACAAAACCAAAGGGAACATATCTTCTCGTCTGGGATGAATGTCTTGGGATGATAATGTAGGGATTACCTACTGGTTGTGTGCGTTGCGCAAATAACATGGGTGTAGCTGCAAATTTCCTTATTCCAGCCGCCACACTATTTTCTCTTGATTCTTTGCATCGCCGCACTCTCTCATAGACAAGTGGACACTTCTTTATTTCTGCCGGGGAAACACCATCCAGCCATAAACACCATCGTTTTTTCCCATGCAAGTATTCTACAGCACCTAGTAAGGGCCTAATATAAGGCTTTGACTGCGGTTCTTGTTTTATGAAATCGTCATAGTCAGAATCTTCAATAATAAGATTCCCCCCATCAGCAGGCTTATTGCCATATATCATCGGAGATACATTACACAACGGTTTATTCCTGCTTGTGACAATAACGTCAGGCGCGTCACAAAGATAGGCGTTTATATTCTCGACCTGTTTGTCTCGCCCATCAGAAAATATTATTTTTACTTTACGGTCAAATGCTGCAAAACCGATAATGACGCAATGAACATGAGCCTTAACCTTCGCTTCGCTATCCCAAACGAATGTCCTGTGTGCATAGTTAATTCGTATATCTAAAAAACGCCACAGACTGGCAACTGTTTCACCTTGGGTAATAGAATTAGTGGAAACAAAACCACATTCAATATCAGTTCCTTGTATAAAGTCTGATGCAATTTTGTACCATGCTGAAACCAAATCAAGGTTTTTTGCATCAGGGAAGAGTGCCTGCATATCTTCCTTTTGACCAGAGGACATATGGGAAAAGCCAACAAAGGGCGGATTGCCCATGATGTAATTCAGCTCGTACCTGGGGACGACTTCAGCCCAGTCCACCCGCAGGGCGTTGGCCTCGGTGATGTTGGCATAGGATTTCAACGGCAGGAAGTCGAGGGTCATATGTACCACGTCCTCGGTTTCCTTCATCATCTGGCTCTCGGCGATCCACAGGGCGGTCTTCGCCACGGTCACTGCGAAGTCGTTGATCTCGATCCCATAGAATTGTCCGATGGAAACCTGGATCGGGTTGCCGATGTCCAGCATGATCTGCCCCCTATGCAGCAGGGAAATGGCTTCATTCTCCAGCCGCCGCAGGGAGATGTAAGTTTCCGTCAGGAAGTTCCCGGAGCCGCAGGCCGGGTCCAGGAATTTCAGCCCCGCCAGCTTCCGCTGGAACGCTTCCAGTTTGACCTTGCGGGTCTTCTCCACCGTCAACGCGGCGATTCCCTCGAATTCCGTTTTCAGCGCGTCCAGGAACAGCGGGTCGATTACCTTGTGGATGTTCTCGATGCTGGTGTAGTGCATCCCGCCGGAGCGCCGGGTTTCCGGGTTCAGAGTACTCTCGAACACGGCCCCGAAGATGGTGGGGCTGATTTCGCTCCAGTTGAAATCCTCGCTGGCATTTTCCAGCAGAAGAGATTTCAATTCTTCGGTGAAAGGCGGTATCTCGATGTCCTCGTCACTGAACAGGCCTCCGTTGACATAGGGGAATGCCGCCAGCGCCGGGTTGTCATCCTCCAGATATTTGTCCCGAAGCTCCGGCTTTTGGTCCAGTATCTTGAACAGCTCCACCAACGCCCTGCGGATGCCAGTGACAGGAACATCCTTGAGGTAATCATGGAACATGCTCTTGCCGCCGAAGATGCCAGCGTCCTCGGCGTAGAGGCAGAACACCAGCCGGACGCACAGCTTGTTCAGGCTTTTCAGAGCCTCCGGGTCGTCCGGGTCCTTGTACTGCTTCAGCAGCGCGTCGTAGAGCACCCCGACCAGCTCGCCGGCCTGGAGGGAGACTTCCATTTCCTTTTTGATATGCTCCTTGCCGGTGTCCACCAGGAAGTCCAGCCGGGGGTATTCCTTCTCCAGGTCGGCCAGCAGTATCACCTCCGGCTCGTCGTTGGGCCGGTTCATGTCATGGATCTCAAATGTCTGGAAATTGCAGACGACGACCCAGCGGGGCTGCTCTGGATTGGGCAGGAACCCTCCATAACGCCGCCCCTGCTGGAACGGCGTGAGCATCGCCCCATCTGACTGGCGCTCACCCTTTTTCAGGTCGATCTTCATCCCTTTTTGCTCTATCAGCGTCCTGGTAGCGGGAAGATAGCCGTCAATATATTTCGTGGTGGTCGTGCCGTCATTGTTTACGACTTCCACCCGTTTCTCAAACTCAACGATTTCCGTGGGCTGTTCAACACCATAGACATTTTGGAGCAGGGAGAGCCAAAACCGCTGCGTCTCCTGCTTTTCATCACCCCGGTCCTTCCAGCTCGCCGCAAATTTGGCGGCGGCGGTGCGCCGTTCAGTATCTGTCATAGATCCGTCCTCCGCATCTTGAACTATCTATACGTTGTACATCTGGCTGATTATAGCATATTTAGGAAACGATATCAAGCCGATGTTCGTACGCCTATGGCGCGTCTATGGCCTATGGACGCAGAAAAACGGACCGCCATGGGAAGGATCATCCCATAGCGGTCCATGTTCCAGGGCGGCAGCTGGCAGGGGGCGAGTTCCTGAGGGCACAAGCGTCCCCATACACGTATATATGCCCCCCGGTCGACAGGTGCGCAAGTCCTGTCGGCCGGGGGTTATATTTTGCATATGTTCCGCAGGGCGGGCGGGACGCTTCCCCACGGCGTTCATTCGTCTGAAACCGAACATCCCCGCCGCACTTTTATACATCTTCTTCCGGTTTGTCCTTCTCGTGCTTGAGCCCCAGCGCATGATTTCATAGAAAACCGGCAACAGGTCCCGCCCCCGCTCCGTGAAGGAATACACCACATGGGGCGGAATTTCGTTAAACTGCTCCCGGTGGACAAAGCCATCCGCTTCCAGCTCCCGCAGGGCGTTGGTCAGCATGGTGTTGGTGATCCCCGGCAGTTCCTTCTTCAGAACGCCGAACCGCACCGTATCATGAATACACAGTTCATAAAGAATCTGCGTTTTCCATTTTCCCTGGAGCATCAGCAAAAGCGGTGTGACCGGGCAGTTCCCCAAGTCAGTGACGATCCCTTCCTTCACCCTGGTCAGATATTCCTCATTGCTCATAAACTCGTCCATATTCAAGGCCTCCCATTCCAAGTATCGTGAATGATACCATGTATCAAAAATCTGCGTACTTGATTTCTTCTCTAGATACAGTATAATTTCTGTATCGTAAAAAGTCAATCAGGAGGCTCACTTGAAATGGAAGAAAAAAAGCTGAAGCCATGCAGGTTTCAACGATCCGGCAAGGAGATCGGGGTATACCCCAGCGCCGCGCCCAATCGCCCGATCATTTATCTGAACACCTATCAGAAGGACGACGGCAAAGTGCGCCAGGCCCTGTCCCATGTCCCGGATCATACGCTGGTGGTCATCAGCGGCCTTGCCTGGGACCACGATATGGCCCCGTGGGACATTCCACCAATTTCCAAGAATGACACGCCCTGCACCGGGGGCGCGGACGATTATCTGGAACTGCTGACCCATGAGATCATACCAAGGGCCGAAGGGCTGGTGGAAGGAACGGTTTTATGGCGGGGACTCGCCGGATATTCCCTGGCGGGGCTGTTCGCCCTGTACGCGATATATCGGACGGACCTCTTTTCGCGAATCGCCAGTATGTCCGGCTCCCTTTGGTTCCCCGATTTTCAGGAGTATATCTTTTCCCACGAAATGAAAGCCGTTCCTGACCGGCTGTATTTGTCCCTGGGAGATCAGGAGTGCAGGACACAGAATCCCTATCTGAAAACGGTGCAGGAGCGCACGGAGGCAATCCACGCCTTTTGCCGGCAGAAGGGGATTGAAACCGTCTATCAGCTCAATCCGGGAAACCATTTTCAGAATGGAATCCAGCGCACAGCGGCGGGGATTGAATGGATATTAGCAGACTAAGCAAATCACAGGAGGAAACCCATGATGACAGACACGATTTATGCCCTGCATGATTTCAGCTATCCCCGGCATGTGACCGGGTGCAATGGGGCGGAGTTTGTGAACTTTGTCATGGAAGATCTGAATCATCCGGAGTATGATTTTCCCCATGAATTCTATGCTGACAGGTCGCCGGAGTATTGGACGGGGTGTACGCTCGCGTACTTCCAGTGGAGACAGAATCTTCCCTTCAGGACCATTCTGCAAAAAATACCTGTTCAGAGAATCCTTGGCTTATATCCGCTGGGGCATGAGCAGGATGTGAGAAATATTGCGGATATCTTGTCTGATATGCTCTAAAATAACGACAACAGAGGAGCCCGTTTCTGCCGAAACAGGCTCCTCTGTCTGCTGGGAAAACCACAAAAGAAAGACACTAAAGGAGGCAGCGGCGGCAATCCCTCAAACCGCCGCAAGCCGGTAACCTTTCCAGTAGGGTCCCTGACCGGTCCGCTTTCCCTCAAAAGCGGATGATCCGGGGGCATGAACACCTGCTATGTTCACCGCTCCGTTGGGCCGTGCCGTCATCCCTGCGCGAAGAATGAGGCAAAAGCCGAACGGAAGGGCTGCCCTGTCAGCGGCTGCCGCTCACTGACAGTTTTATTATATGAAAAACGAAAAATTTTATTACGACATGTCTAAAACAGGAGGAAAGCCCCCGACCGCAATGATCGAGGGCTCCAGCTCAGGCGATTTTGAGGGTTTTATCCTTGCGGGCATAGAAATACACGTTGTCCGACAAGACATCCTCCGGTTTGATGATGCCGTCCGTCCGGTTGCCCTCGTAGACAAGCTCTTTGAGCATCTTGGCGGTAACCAGCCCATCATCCCTTGCGACCAGAAGCTCGTGGATGCTGGAGGGAATGAGAAAGTAATCCATTCCGGCCTTCGCTCCAACTTGCTCCAGAATGTCGGGGAGCAGGATCAGGGCCGCTCCATTGATTCGGATGCCGGTAGTCAGGGTATAGAGACCGGATTCTGACATGGTCATCGTCTCAAACGATTCCGGTACAAAGGGCCGTCTCAGCAGTGAGCAGAGCGCCATTCTCTGCGAATTTTGAAATTCAACACCAAACTTTCGGACGGTATTCCGTCGGGCTGCCTCTGCCAGCTCATCTACGGTCAGTTCCAGCTTCTCCGCGATCTGATTCGTAATGAGGGCGGTGGTCAGAGAATTTCTCTTAAAGGGTCCCACAGGGACACGAAAAATACCAGCCAGATCCAGGAAGGTGATGTGCGGGTGGGCCTTGAGCAGCTGGCGGTTGCGTTTGCGGCTCAACACCTGCAGGACAACGTTCTCCAGGACATTCTCACGGCTCATTTCCGGCAAGACTGGGAGTGCCTTGAAATTACGAAGAGCCTCCTGAAAGATGGCCGCAACGGTGTTGGCCGCGTCCGCAGCGGAAATATCATCCGGCATATCGCTCAGGCACACCACGGGAACATTGGCGCAGCCCGGCAGCTTGAGGGTGATGCCCGTCAGCGTCTCATTGCTTTGATAGTATTCGGTGCAGTTAAAATCAATGCCTTCTCCGAACATGTTTTGAAGCATGGGGATGACTTCCTCCGCCAGCTTTTCCGCGTTCACTTTGATCATGATAATCCTCCTCGTTGAGTCATTTCTTTCGTGTTAGGTTGTGATTATGTATCGGGCGGTGATCCTTGGCTGATGCCGCTTTCCGATTCATCGCCCTCGTCCGCGTCCTCGCCTGAAGGTGTTCCACCGGCTTCATCTTCCAGGGAGCCACCGGCTTCATCGCCGTCATCCCCACCGAAGATTCTTTTCAGCAGTGGATCGTGGGGCGAATACCTGGCAAAGCGTTCCCGTTTCAAGATCTCCTGAGCTACGCAGTGCAGGGTCGGAGCGGGGTAGGCATAGGTACCCTTACAAATATCTGTCAACGGGACAGAGCCTTTGAGGTCCAGATATGTCCGTGCCGCAGCCTGCTCCCGGATGCCGTCTGTCTCAAGCTGGAGGGAGACCTCAGGGAGTGCCTCCATAGCCAACTCCATGGTGGGAATTCCAAAGTAATTGGCGATCACATCCAGCAAGGACATGACATTCTCCGCCAGACTGACAGCGATCTTGCGGTTTTCCGCCAGCAGATCCGGGACATTTTCTGCTGGCTTGAGACTGTTTCCAAGAAAGTAGTCTTTTGTTTTGACAAACGCCTCCTGAGGTGCCTTGATCCCTGTGTTATTATTCATAGTATGTCCTCCTTGTAATTGTGAAGTCTTTTTGTTTATCCTGTTTGCTGGGTTGGATAATGGTATGCAAAAACGCCAAAATGTATAAATAGACGCAATTGTTGTCGAATTTTACTAATTTATGCATAATAAAGCCGGAAATTTTAGAGTAGACACGACAGGAGATGAAAAGACAAGCATGGGGATTCGGATTCGATGGCATCGCTGAAAATTGAAGCTTCTCCATATGTTATTTATGGAACAAAATCAATGTAAATCGATTTGTATTTTGGAGTAGTCCAAAAAAGTGAGAAGAAATTTCGCAAAATTTGGAGGAATAAAATCAGCATTTTTGTGAGGGTAATTTCCGCTGATAAATACATATAGATAATGCCCTGGACATAGCATATTTGAGCCGAAACCGGAGATTTCTACCGCACACTCTTTGCAGAAGATCGTTTTTCTTTGCCGGCAGAAGGAAGCTGCTCCTGCAAGTAACTGCCAGTTTTCTGGCGGCAGGGACCGTTTACTTCGCAGGATAGAACAAGTCAGTCTACAAAATCACACTTCGACATACATTTCCTTTCCGACAGGATGATGATTGACACAGGCGGCGGAAGCTCTTTTCTGCCGGCAGAAAACAGCGGCTCGACATTGCGCCTCATCCTGCATGATGCAAAAAGTCCAAGCTGTTTTTCAATCACGAAGGTGGAAGCACCTATATATTTAGGGATTGCATACAAAAACCTTGCAACTTACAGCACCTGACTTTGCGGTTATTTCATTCAAGGCGCATGAATATCAGAAGAAATTCGCTTCAATTTTATGGAGACTTTGCAGTGATACCATGGTTTTTGCAGCTATGCTATGGTTTTAGGCTTCTCATATTCTGGATTACACCGGGCTAAAATTGCTGTGGAAATTACTTGCGGGGTGTGCTATAATAAAAGCAGAAGCAAGGTTTTCCGGAAGGAGATGACCAAATGGGACTGTTACCGATGGACGCGGACATTCTGCCGCCGTCTGATGACCGGGTGTTCAAATTGATATTGACGTCGCCGGAGTCCAAGGCGGGATTGATGAAGCTGATCTCAGCGGTGATAGGCCGTAAGGTGGTGGATGTGGCGCTGTTTCCCAATGAATTGGGACCTGGCGATACAAAGGAAAAGGCTGAACGGCTTGATGTCAACTGCAAAATTGACGATAAATCTCAGATCAATTTAGAGATGCAATCGAGTCATATCATTGAGGCTTTAGATGGCAGACATAGAAACCTGAAGGGAAAGAGCATCTACTATCTGACGGATCTTCACTCATCGCAGCCGGCAAAGGGGTTGCAGAGGTATGACGAGTTGGCCCGAACCTATCAGATCACGTTCTGCTCCTATACTGTTTTCCCGGAAAGTCCGGACTATGTGAATTCATTTTCATTGCGTCACGACAAAACCGGCGAGCAGCTATCCGACGCGATCAGCGTGACGTTTGTAGAGTTATCCAAGCTGGGTGAAATCGTGAAGAAGCCCGTCGGTGAGATGACGGACTTGGAGAAGTGGTCGGTATTCTTCCGATATGCACCCGACCCGAAGTACCGTGAAACTGTGAATAAAGTCATTGCATCGGAGGAGGTGTTGACCATGGCAGGAGAGTTGCTTATGAGCATCAGCCAGAACGAGGCAGAGCGCGCCATCTTCCGCAGCCGCAGAAAGTTTCAGACGGATTACGGCTCGGATATGGCTACGGCGAGAGATAATGGGCGAGCGGAAGGACTTGTGGAAGGACGGAAAGAAGGGCTTATAGAAGGACGAAAAGAAGGACGGCAGGAAGGCAAACTCGAAATCGCCCGAATGATGTTGTCAGCAGGTGAGTCTATAGAGAAGATTATAAGTTATACCGGATTGACAAAGCAGGAGATCACCCAACTATAAAACCCACAATCATATATCCCATGAATGAACAAGCAGATACTCTTTTCCCAGGCAGGGAAAGA
>OFGE01002590.1_pt1 | contig 13136 bp, 10 predicted proteins | sample 1521681 | NCBI WGS metagenome assembly OFGE01 (sample SAMEA3504093, study PRJEB24116) | mouse gut metagenome | biome: mouse gut; feature: mouse-associated habitat; material: faeces | place: Denmark | collected 2011 | reverse complement strand
TTCAGATATTTTTATGGCTATGGGGATTGTGAAGTTTTCTTTTGTGTATGTCATTTCCGCAAGGGACAAGCAGTTTTATGGAGTCCCATTAAGCAATGTGATTCAAGAGCAGTTCCCAATGCACGGAGTCATGTTCGTACTCTACACGCTGCTAACCCTGATAGGACTTTACTTCAGCGGAATGGGGTATAACATCATTCCACTTATCTGTCTGTGTGGCGCATTGCTTGCTTTTTTATCCACCTGCATAATGGCGCTCCTATTTACTTTCAGCCATGAACTGAAACGAGTTATCATTACCCGCGTTAGGGCCCGATATGGGGAAATTTATTCGGAGGCCCAATCTACACAGTTCCTTAAAACCCATTCAAAGCTGGAAAATACATAGGAATATTTGAAAAATATACAGATACTAGTTTTTATTTGGGAATGACTTAAAAATATATTAAAAATTAATTGATAAAAACATATTATCTCATTCATTATTAGAAAGTAATCCTCAAAAAGATTATCAATTAACTTTTGGTACATTAATAAGGAATACAAAAAAAACAGTTGAACAATATCATTTAGAACAAATTTATAGATTAAATAGTCAACATGATAAAATCATTAATTTTTATATGGATGCGAAAACACATAAGATTATCAAAATCTCTATAACGAAGGATGATGTTCAACAAATCAAACAGGATGAAATAAAAAAATTATTATGGAATATGATTGAATATTTAGAATTAGATGATATAAATGATTGGCATTATAATCAAAATGGTTATGAAGCTTATCAAGCAAAATTACGTGTATCATTTGAAAATACTGTGATAGATGGACAACAAACTTATAGTATAAGAACATCAATACTTTATTCAGTTTCTCAAAAACAAGTTCATATTATTGTAGAATAGCACTCTTAAGAGTGCTATTTACAATTTAGATACAAGTGTTTGATAAAGTAACTATGGGTGATGAAAATGAGAAAGGTTTTATTGATATTTAGTTGTATTTTATTAGTGGCTTGTCAAGGTAACAAAATAGACAATCAACAAACAAAGAATGATAAGTCAATTCAAAAAGAGAATCTAGTTTTAAAGCAGTGGAGATATTTATCACAAAATGGTGATGGAAATGAAGCAGGTTATTATCGTTATGAAACAGACGAAGATGGACAAACACATCTTTTTTACACCGATTATTCTACAGGGAAAGAAGTATACTTATGTAATAAACCAGAATGTAAGCATAATGATGAATCATGCACAGCATATTTATCTTCTAGTAATATTGAAGAAATGTTTGTATATAAAGATCATCTTTATTTTATTGAATTAAGTCAAGGAACTGTACAAATTTTTGGAGATGGAATTGCTTCATCATCAAAAAATGCTCCACATATTTATCAAATGGATTTAGATGGACAAAATAAAAAGGAGTTATGTCAATTAGAAGAAGGATACCAATTTGAAGCAGGAGATATTGCTTTTGATGGAGAGAATATGTATTTATCTATTAGTAAGAATGATGATATCAATATTGGGAAAGGAAGTTATCTACAAGTAACTATCCAAAATGAATTATATAAGATTAATTTAGAAACTGGTAAAAAAGAAAAGGTCATAAATTTATATGATGGTTTATCAGATAAAAATATAGCTGCTGTGGAAGGAAGAAACCTCATTTTAACAGGTTATTCTTATAAAGAAAATCCTCAAAAATATTTAGATAAAAAGGATATTGAAGGATATGACAAAGTGATGATGAACGGTCAATCTATAGTTGAAATTTTAAATATAGATACATTGAAGAAAGAAACTATTAAAATTAAGGAAAATTTTCAATTCAACTATTATCAAAATAAGATTTATTATAGTGATAAAAATAAAATATATACTTTTGATTTAAAAACTCAAAAAAAGGATGAGTTTCTTACTTTGGATAAAGGTTATGAATATGTTTTAGATCTTTATGGAGATAGAATGATTATTGCACAATGGAAAGATGAAAAAATGAAAAGGACACTGACTACATCTTTAAAAAATCCAAAGGTAAAAGAACTAAGACACTATACAAGAGAACCTAAAGAAGCTGTTCATATTCTCTCTATGAATTCTAAAAATCTTTTTGTGATATATGATCGAGAAGGTAGTTATGAGAAAACCTGGGCAGGAACAATGCAATATGAAACAAAAAAGGAATATAAGGGTATTATTTCTATTGATGATTTTTTTGATAATAAAAAGAATTATAAGAAAATATCCCCTATTCAATAAGAGGTGTTTTATGTTAGAAGTAAAAAATGTAACAAAACAATATAAAGATATGAAGGCATTAGAAAATATTCATTTACAAATAGATAAGGGAATTTATGCATTACTTGGTCCTAATGGAGCAGGAAAGTCAACACTTATGAATATTATTTGTAATCAGTTAGAAATGACTTCAGGAGAAGTTTTTTGGAATCATCAACCTATAAATAAAATAAAAAATCAATTTTATTCAGTTTTAGGATATGCACCACAACAACAAGGATTATATGAGGAAATGAGTGGTTTAAGATTTTTAACTTATATGGCATTGTTAAAAGATATTCCTAAAAAACAAGTCATCAAAGAGGTTCAAAGAGTAGCAAAACTTGTTAATATGGAAAATGAACTTTCAAGAAAATGTAAAACATATTCTGGTGGTATGAAGCAAAGAATGTTGGTAGCACAAGCTTTACTTGGCAAGCCACAACTTCTTTTATTTGATGAACCAACAGCAGGATTGGATCCAAAAGAAAGGGTTTCATTAAGACATGTTTTTGAAAAGTTATCAAAAGATCATATTCTTTTTATTGCTACGCATGTTGTTTCGGATATTGAAAGTATTGCAAATGAAGTTATTTTTTTAAAAAAAGGAAAAATAGTCAGTCAGGGAAGTGTAAATGAGTTGGTTAAACAATATCAAGTTTCTTCATTAGAAGATGTTTATTTAAAATTATTTGAGGATGATAAAAATGTTTTGTCAGATATTTTATGAGTTTCAAAAAATCTTTCAAAAAAAGTATTTAATACTCTTTTTAATAATTATTTGTATATTCAATTTAGGTGTTTTTATATATGATCAACAACTTAATCCCACGTTTCCAACCTCTGCATATTTAAAGCTACAAACACAATTAAATAAAATTCCCAATCATCAAAGATATCAATATATTTATGATGAATATCAAAAATATCATGCATTTCAAGTTATTGAAACTATTCAACAACTCAAAAAAATTTCTCAAAAGAATCAAAATATAATAACTTTATTACAAAATGAAAATCCAGATATTCAAACAAAATATCAAAAGTTATATCAAGAAAATCATCAAACTTACTACACACATTCTATTGAAAGTGAAGAAGCTTTTTTAGAAAAAATATATAATGAATTTTATATCTTACATCAATATCCTATGTATCTTCAGGACATTCAAGAGAAAGCAAATACCATAACACAAATAGGTATTTTTCAAAAAAGTAATGATTTTTCACAAAAAAATATTAAGAAAACAGCAGATGACTATCGTTCTCTTTATCATGTTAATATACTTTATGAAAGTGAAAAGGGAATTCAGGATGCTCTTTCTTTTCCAATAATGAATTTATTAATGATGATAAGTATGTTTGTATTAGCATCTTCAATGATTATAGATGAAAAAGAGAAAAAATTATTTTCAATTATAAAAATGACTCCAAATGGACAATGGAAATTAATGTTTTCTAAGTGTATTGTTTTTATGCTAATTGTAGGAATACTAATGTTTATTATGTTATTATCACAATTGTTTTATATGAATATGACCATAGGAGTAGGGCATTTATCTAGAAGTATACAATCTTTATCAAGTTATTCTTATTGTTCATTTGCAATCAATGTATGGCAATTTTTATCTCTTTTCTTTTTAATGAAATGGATAGCAGTGAGTTTTATAGGATTATTGATGATGTGGTTTTTAATTGTTATGAAACATAAAATTTTAGCATTATTAATTATTATTATTTTAATGGGTATAGAATTTGTATTATATATATTCATACCTCCATTACACATATTATATTTATTAAAATACTTGAATGTTATTTCATTTTTACAAGTACAAACCTTATTTCAAATATATCGAAATATTAATGTTTTAGGTGAGGCTGTATCTTTACAATGGTTAATGTATATTGTTTTAATGATAGGATTTATTTGTATGTTTATTATATGTATATTGACTTATCATTATAAAAAAAATATGTTTATTTCAATATTTGAATTTCCAATTTCTTTTAAAAACTATAAAATAAGTTCATCTTTATTTGTTCAAGAATTTTATAAAATTTTTTGGATACAGAAAGTTTTGATATTATGTATTGTATGTATTGGATTACAAATTTATCAATATCATGATATAACAATATATCGTCATCAAGATGAAATGATATATATGGAATATATGAAAATATTAGAAGGAACATTAACATCTGAAAAAGAGCAATGGATTCAACAACAAAAACAATATTATGAAGCTTTACATCAGCAACAAGAATTAATAATACAAAAAAGAGAAAAGAAGCAAATAAGTAATCAGAAAGCAGAGCATATTTTAAATACTATTAGTCAGGATTTAGAAGGAGAGAGAATCTTTGATAATGTTTTAGAACAATATCAAAGAGTAAAAAATAATTCACATTGTGAATTTATTGTTCCATATGCTTATCAAGCTGTTTTTTCACAAGATACATGGACACTTATTCCAACAATAGTTTTATGTATATTTATCATCATATCAGGATCACAAATATTTCCATATGAATATCAAAATTTGATGAATAGAATTACTTTCATAACGGTTAAAGGGAAAAGAAGAATTATTCATTATAAATTGATTATATCTTTTATTTTATGTATTCTTTTTTTGATATTAACAATGTTACCTATTTTCTTATTATTTCATCAAACATATGGATTTACATCTATTCAAGCCTCTATTATCTCAATAGAACAGTTTTCTCATCTCCCATCATATATTTCAATAGGAATGGGATGTTTTATAAGTATACTTTTAAAATTATTTGCTGTTATGTGTATGATAGTAATAATACATGCTATTGCATTAAAGACAAAAAATAGTATTTTAACTTGTTTTATCACATCATTATTATTTTTAATACCATTATTATTAACATTTGGAAATTATCATATATTAGATACTATAAGTCTCTATCCTTTATTTATGAATGGTATTTATGCTATTGAAGAATCAGGACTTAGACAGTTGCTATATTCATTGATAGGATATTCAATACTTATGATATATGCAATAAAATATATTTATAAAAATTATAAAGCATAGAAAAGAGTTTATTGACTCACTTCTATGCTTCTTTTTCTAATAACTCTAACCATCTTATACTTGATTCATCAAGCTGATGAGATAATTCCTCTCTTTGTTGAACTAATTCTTGAATAGTTAAAAAATCTGTAACATCATTTAATTGTAAATCAATATCTTTTATCTTTTTTTCTAATAAAGGAATAGTCTCTTCTAACTGAGTAAGTTCTTGTTTTTCATTATATGAAAGTTTAACTTTTTTGACTTTTTGTTCTCTATATTGTTTTGAACCATTTGTTTTCTTTACTTTTAAAGAAGATGTTGTATCTATATATTGACTATATCCACCAATATGATGGGTAATTGTTAGATCCTTAAAAACAAATAAACCATCACATATACGATCTAAAAAATAACGATCATGAGAAACTGTAATAACAATGCCTGTAAAGGTATCTAAATAATCTTCTAAAATTTGTAGGGTAGTAATATCTAAATCATTTGTTGGTTCATCTAATAAAAGAACATTAGGAGCTTCCATTAATACTTTTAATAAATATAAACGTCTTTTTTCTCCGCCTGATAATCTTTCAATTGTTGTATATTGTAAATCTGAATCAAATAAGAATTTTTCACACATTTGTTTTGCTGATAATTGTCCTTCATTTGTGTTAAGAATAGCAGCTGTTTCTTTGATATAGTCAATAACTCTTTGATGAGAATCCATATCATCATATCCTTGTTTAAAATAACCAAAACGAACAGTATCACCAATAACAATATTTCCACTTGTAGGTTGAATATGACCAGTAATGATATTTAATAATGTTGATTTTCCACAACCATTTTGACCTAATATACCAATTCTATCATTTTTCTTAAAATGATATTGAAATGGATAAAATAGAACTTGCTCTTGAAATGACATAGAAATTTGATTTAATTCTATGGTTTTTTTACCTAAGCGTGATGATACACTTATCATGTGAACTTGATTTATTTTTTGAATATCTTTTTGTTGGTTAAGTTTTTCAAATCTTTGTAAACGATCTTTACTTTTTGTAGTACGTGCTTGAACACCTGCACGAACCCATTCTAATTCTTTTTTAAGAAATTGTTTTCTTTTTCTTTCATTTGCAAAGGCGATTTCTTCTCTTTCTGCTTTTTGTTCTAAAAAAAGAGAATAATTAGCATCATATGTGTAAATTTGACAACGATCTAGTTCAAAGATTTTATGAGTAATTCTTTCTAAAAAATAACGATCATGTGTAATCATTAATAGAGCTTTATTGTATTTGATAAGGTATTTTTCTAAATATTCAATCATTTCATTATCAAGATGATTTGTTGGCTCATCTAATAATAATAAATCACATGGTTTTAATAAGGTGATTGCTAAAGCAATACGTTTTTGTTGTCCTCCTGATAATTGTTGAATTGTTTGTTGATAGTCAGTAATACCAAATTTATTGAGGATAGCTTTGACTTCATATTCAGGGATATTTTTATCAACATATTGATATACTTGTTGTATAACGGTATATTCTTTTTGAAAGGCAGGATTTTGTGGTAAATAACTAATAGTTATATCTTTTTTTCTAATGATGTCTCCTTGATAATCAGTTAAATTTGCTAATATTTTTAAAAGTGTAGATTTACCAGTACCATTAATACCAATAAGAGCAATTTTATCTTGTTCATTGATTGTCAATGAAACATCATCAACAATACATTTTAAGTTATTATATTTTGTGATATGTGAAGCAGTTATTAACATTGTTTATTCTCCTTGTTTTATTTATTTTATCATGAGAATTATTTTTGTAAATACGTGATGATATGAAAGATAGAAATTTTAGTCTTTAAGAGAGTAGGAGGGGTATGATATAATATGTATGAAATAAGGAGGGTGTATGAATGTATAAAGAAATTTCACAAGAATTATTAGAATTTTTAAAAAAGAGTCCAACTGCTTTTCATGCAGTTGAAAATATAAAGAAAGAACTTATTGATAATGGGTATGATGAATTATTAGAAGGAAGTTATTGGAACATAGAAATTGGTGGAAAATATTTTGTAACAAGAAATAATTCTAGTATTATTGCTTTTCATGTAGGTAAAAAATTGGATAATTATGCTTTTCATATTGTTGCAAGTCATAGTGATTGTCCAACGTTTAAAGTAAAAGAAAATGCAGAAATTGAAGTACGTGGGAAATATACACAACTCAATACTGAAGGGTATGGGGGGATGTTATGTGCAACATGGCTTGATCGTCCATTATCAATAGCAGGGCGTGTTATTGTAAAGGAAAATAATTGCTTAGCTACAAGATTGATAAATATAGATAGAGATTTGGTTTTAATTCCTAATGTTGCTATACATATGAACAGAGCAGTTAATAATGGTTATACTTATAATATGCAGATTGATATGTTGCCTTTGTTAAGTGGAGAAAAATCACAATCAAATGATTTAAAAAAATTAATAGCAAATGAAATGGGTATTGATGAAAAATCTATATATGGCAGTGATTTATACCTTTATAATAGAACAGAACCTTCTATTTGGGGATTGCATAATGAATTTATTTCTTCCCAACATTTAGATGATTTACAGTGTGGATTTGCCTCATTAAAAGGTTTTTTAAAAGGATATCATGATGAAAATATTAATGTAATGGCTTGTTTTGATAATGAAGAAGTAATTCCCAACTGTTCGTGAACCTCGACAAAGCCCACAGTAAAAGGCTTACACCCTTGGGGGTTTGGCTGGGATCTACTTCTACTAATATTACTGTTTTAAAAAGAATTAATATGTCATTAAATAAGAGTGAAGAGGATTATTATCGTGCTTTAGCATCAAGTTTTATGATTAGTGCAGATAATGCACATGCTGTTCATCCTAATCATCCAGAAAAAACAGATATTAAAAATTGTGTTTATATGAATGAGGGAATTGTTATAAAATCACATGCTGGACAAAGATATACAAGTGATGCTGTGAGTATTGCTGTTTTTAAAGAATTATGTAAAAAAGCACAAGTTCCAGTTCAATTTTTTGCTAATCGTTCTGATGAAGCAGGTGGAGGAACTTTAGGGAATATTGCAATGGCGCAAGTTTCCATGAATAGTATTGATATTGGAATTGCTCAATTAGCAATGCATTCTTCATATGAAACAGCAGGAATTAAAGATACTTATTATATGTTGAAAGCAATAGAAGAGTTTTATAATTCACATATTCAAGAAAAGGATAGTTGTCTTTTAGAAATGAAATAAGAGTTTGTCAAATTGACAAACTCTTTTAATAATGAACAACAACAGGTGTTTTTGTTGTTATATTTTCATATAATTGTTTAGCAATATATGGAGGTAAATTAATACAACCATGAGAACCATCATTAATATAAATATTTCCTCCAAATTTTCCATGTCGCCAAGAAGCATCGTGAAAGCCTATACCAACATTAAATGCCATCCAATAAGAAACAGGAGTTTCATAAGGCCATTGTCCATTAGGTAATCTTGTTCCTCTTAGAACACGATTACGTTGTTTAAAATAAAGATAATAAGTTCCAGCAGGAGTTCTTCTTTCAGGATCAGTATGTTTACCAGTAACACAATCTGATTCTAAAATCACTTTTCCATTTTTAACATAATAAATATGTTGCTTAGTTAAATCAACTTCAGCATAAGTATGACCTAAACCATTATTTGTATAAGAAGCTTGAACTCCACTTGTAACAGGTTTTCTTATTCCATGTTTAGAGGCTTTAATATCTTTTAACAATTCTTCAACTTCTTGAGATTGCTTAAGTTTTAAACCATAATTTCCACCACTAACTGTTACACGACGACCATTAGCAACAGTAAATGTTTTTTTAGTTCCTATATTATTTATTTTTTTAGCAAGCTCCTTAACAAACTTTGTCGCATTTTCTTTAAATGTTTTATCATCGCGATAATAATTACCACTTTCATCAATAGATAACCAACTCATAATTGTATTTCCATCTAAAACAACATTTCCTGAAGTTGTTTGATAAGTGATGGAAGCATTTGCATATTTTTGAGAAGCTTCTAATAAATGATTAAGTTTTTTATTTTTTGAAGTTATTTTTGGTAAAATATAACCCTTTTCATTTAAAACATTGACTTGAGATTTTCCATGAGAAAAAGCAGATATAATAATTTCTTTTAGTTTGTTTTTATCAATTGTTGAACCTATTTCCTCTTTTATAATAGTGAATTTTTTATCTTTGTATGTAATTTTAGCATTAACTGGAGCTATTTGTTTTTCTTTGTTTAAGTGGTTCAAAGATTCAATAGAATTCATCAGTTTTTGTTCTTGTATAGTTAATATTTGATCTAGTTCTAAGTTTTCTGTTTTAAAGAAACTCATAAACCATAACCAATGATTTTGCTGTTTATATAGAGTGTTAATAGGGCTTTTTTTATTATATTGAATACCACAATCTGTTATAGAAAGTGTTTCTTTGGTTTTATCAATAAACATAAGATCAAGAGAATGATTTTGTATTTTTTCATTAAGTTTTTGATGTGTTTGCTTAATTGTTAATTTAGAAACATCAATATTATTAATTGTAGTATGACTTAAAAATTTATCATTAAAATACATAAAACCAATAAAGTAAATAATAAAAATACTTATCGCTATAATCACTAAAGTTACTTTATATTTTGGTTTAAGACGTATTTTTCTTTGTTGATTTTTTTGAATCTCCTTATCCATAGTATATTCCCCTTCTTTAACTAATATCAATATTCTATTAACTTTTAAGGTAAAAGTCAACATATACGATTTTAATCACAAAGAAAATATACATCTTTGTAACATTTCATTTTTACTATCAAAAAATTATGATGAGGAAATAAAAAAATCCTTTAAGGATTTTTTAGGCTTGGCTTTCTAATCTTGCAAGAAATGTCCTCATTGCTTGAACACTTAAAGATTGTGAACGAATAATTTCATTAATAATTGGAATAAGTTCAGTGCATAAATCAAAACGTAAAGCATTTCTAGCCATACTTACAGCACCAATATGATGTGGAATCATTTCATTAATAAAATTAATATTGATGTTATTGCTGATAGGGGCGTTTGCCATATCACTAAACATAGCTTCAATAATTGAATTATATGCTCTTTGATAATTAATCACATCAGTATTCTGATTCATTACAGTTGAACATCTATCAAATGCTCTTAACATAGCTTCAATACCTTGGGTTTGACTAGAAATAATATTAAGTGCTATATTTTGAAGTTCTATATTTGTAGTATATTGTAATACATTATTTGACATTTCAATAGCTGCTTCATGGTGAGGAATCATTTGTAAAATAAAATTATGAGATATACTATTATTAATATCAACATTAGTCATTCTTTGTATCATTGTATCTAATATTTGATAGAATTCATTAAGATATTGTTGAGTTACATGACTGATTTGAGTATCCATACTATCTTCCTTTCTTTATTAATATATGTTAAAGAGGAAAAATGGTGCGAATAATTCATTTTATTATTATAACTTAATTTCCTTATATAAAAACCTTGTTTCTTATTTATTAAAGAAACAAGGTTCATCTCATTTCGTATGATGCTTTTTTCTTATAAATTCTTTTGAAAGCATTCAAAGATTTTTTGAGAAATATTCATCATTCTTTTTTTATTCACTTTACAAATTTGACGATCATATGTATATAGACCATTAATCTCATCTTCGACATCTGAAAGTTGTGTATAAATACACCCACATAAACCATTTGGAATAGAGGTTAATACCATATCTTCATAAAGTTTAATAATACAATCAGTTAAGGCTTCTTCACTATCAGTTTGTCCATAACCATAATGAGCATCTTCTTTAAAAAGATGATTTTGTATAGGTCTTGTATAACCACCACATTCACTTAAAAATAAAGGTTTATTCATTTTTGTTGAAAGTTCTTTTGTACGAAAATAAATATGTAAACTATCAACATCACTTTCTTTTTGGTGGAACCATCCAGAAGTTGCATCATAAAATCTTGTTGAATCATATGCTTTACATATTTTATACATTTTATCCGCATCAAATTGTCCCCATCCTTCATTAAAGATTGTATAGGAGATAATACAAGGATGATTAAAAAGATGATTTAAAGTTTCTAACATATGTTTTTCAAAAATTTGTTTTCTTTCTTTTTGTCCAGGAAATTTATCAGGACGATATAAAATACCTTTATTAGGTAAGGCTGTATCTAAGAACCAATTATAATTACCATTATTGACCATATCTTGCATAACAAGCATACCATATTTATCACAAGCATAATAAAAAATTTCAGGTTCAATCTTAATATGCTTTCTTATAATATTAAATCCTAGTTCTTTCATTTTTAAAATATCTGCAATAAATTCTTGAGGTTTTTCAGGTAAAAAAATACCATCATTAAAATAACCTTGATCTAAAACTCCATGTAAAAATATAGGGCTATGATTCAGATATATTTTCCTATTTTTAATTTCTATTGTTCGTAAAGCAAAGTAACTTTCTATACAATCAGTATCAGTTTTTATTATTATTGTATAAAGGTAGGGATTGTCTGGCGTCCATAAATGTAAAGATTCAGTTTCATGAGATAAATCAATATCTATTTCTTTTGAAGTATATGTTTGTTGAAATATTTTGTTTTCTAAAGGAATAGAAATATAAAATTGTGATGCATCAGAATCAATATCTATATGAATACTTGATAAAGATGGTGTTATTTTTATATTGTGAATAGCTTGTTGGGGAATAGCTTCAATCCAAACAGTTTGCCATATTCCTGAAACAGGAGTATACCACATTCCTCCTCTTTTCTTTCTTTGTTTGCCATAAGGATAGGTATGTGAAAGTGTATCCACTACTTCAACACGAATAGTATTCATATCATCTTGTAAAAAATTTGTTATATCAAAAGAGAAAGGAAGATAACCACCTGTGTGATTGCCAAGATATTGATTATTAAGATAAACATCAGCAATTTGATCAACAGCTCCAAAGTGTAAAAGAATATGATTATTTTGTGATGAAAAATGTTCTGGTAATTGAAATTCTTTGATGTATGTTAAATGATCTTGAACTTCTTGATGATATTGTGAAAGTGATGATTGTGGGGGAAATGGAATAAAGATAGGTGTCGTATTCAGCTTCCATTCTCCATTTAAATTTAAAAAACTTTGTCTTTTTAACATAGGGCGAGGATACAATTCCTGCCAATTTTCATAATTGTTCATAATTTATCCAACTTTCTTTAAGTATGAAATAATTATAACATATTTAGTAAAATAATGATATTTTTTCCTTTTTTTATTTAAAAAGAGACCGAAGTCTCTAAACAATAAATATAACAATAATAGTATAAACAATTAAAGTAATAATCATATATAATGATATGAAAGCAGAAGTAAAACTACTATCTTCTTCTTTTTTATATAAAGGAGATATTTGCATTGGTAATGCAAATCCTGTTGGACACATAAAATAAATAAGAACTGCAATAAGATATGTTTTCTCTGCCATTAGTTGTGGGAAGAAAACAAAGAAACCTATAATAATTAAAATATAGAAAAGCCATCCCAAAAGCTCCCTTGCTATACTCACCGATTCACTCTTTTCTTCATCTCGTCCAGCCATTTAAAACAAGCCTCCCTTTTCTTTATCTTACTAGTCTATCACATTTCCTGCGGATATTCCAGTGTAAGCCTCCCAAGCCTTCCTCCCCGGAAATCGTCC
>OFGE01002577.1_pt1 | contig 13188 bp, 14 predicted proteins | sample 1521681 | NCBI WGS metagenome assembly OFGE01 (sample SAMEA3504093, study PRJEB24116) | mouse gut metagenome | biome: mouse gut; feature: mouse-associated habitat; material: faeces | place: Denmark | collected 2011 | reverse complement strand
CGGGCGAAAAAGGGCCTGTAGGAAATATGCCCGTGAACATCCGTGTCGAACATTGTTGAATCTGTGATTATTTTTCAAGATTTTGGTATATTACAAATCGTTAAAGAGAATGATTATAACTTTGATATGATGTATTCACCAGAAACATTAAATACAAATGCTTGTACATTAAATACTTTAAAAGGTTATGGAATAACAAGTGCTTTTGTTTCTAAAGTCATTCCTGTAGAAGAACAACTTTTTATACAAAAGGAAGTTCAAATTCCTTTAATGATACAAGCACATGGAGTTGAGTATATTGCAGCTACAAAACGTGAATTACTTTCAAATTATCAGGAAGCATCTCAACTTTCATTTGATATATCGAAAAAAGAGAATCTTATCATTCAAGCTCATCAATCTTCATATCAATTTCATATTTATGAGGATAGAAGAGGAACTCATATTTTTTCACATACAAGATTATATACTTTAGATTTATTAAATCAACTTTGTGATTTTGATTATTGGTATATAGAGACATTAATGATGAAAGATGAAGAAGCTATTGAGATTGCTTCATTATATAGAGATGCTTTAAAGAGTTATAAAAATGGAAGTTATAATAAGGATATTAAAGAATATATGCATTTATTATATTGTTTGAATACACCTTTAGATAGAGGTTTTTTATTTGATCAAACTATATATAAATTAGAAGATATGAGGAAGATGGATAATGAGAAACATAAGTGAAATCATTGATGGTAAAAGAAAAATTGTTAAAAAGCCTGAATTATTAGCTCCAGCAGGAAATTTAGAGAAATTAAAAACAGCTATTATGTATGGTGCTGATGCTGTTTTTGTTGGAGGAAAAGAATTTTCATTACGTTCTCAAGCTTCTAATTTTACTATTGATGATATAAAGGAAGCAGTGGAGTTTGCTAATCAGTATGGAGCACATATACATGTAACTTGTAATATTATTTTACATCAAGATAATTTAGAGGGAATAGGAGAATATTTAAAAAAATTAGATGAAATTGGAGTAAGTGCAATTATTGTTGCTGATCCTTATATTATGAAGATTGCTAAAGATTTAAAATTAAGGTTAGAAGTGCATGTTTCCACACAATTATCAACTTTAAATTTAAAAGCTATACAATTTTATGCTGATATGGGAATGGATAGGGTTGTTTTAGGAAGAGAAACGACATATGAAGATTTAAAGGTTATTATGAAAAACACTCCTATTGATATTGAATATTTTATACATGGGGCTATGTGTATTCATTATTCTGGAAGATGTATGCTTTCTAATTATTTAAGTCGTAGAGATGCGAATAGGGGTGGATGCTCACAATCTTGTCGATGGTATTATGATTTATATGATCAAGGACAATTGATTAATCAAGAAGGTGATATGCCATTTAGTATGTCTAGTAAAGACATGTCATTAGTTGATCATATAGGAGAGTTAATTGAATTAGGTGTTGATTCTTTTAAAATTGAAGGGAGAATGAAATCTTTACATTATATAGCAACTGTTGTATCTACATATCGAAAGTTGATAGATTGTTATTGTGAAGATCCTGATTTGTTCCAACATAGTTCTTTTTATCGTCAAGAATTAAATAAAGCAGCGAATCGTGCTTTATGTCATGGATTCTTTTATGAACATCCTACAAAGGATGAGCAATTGTTTAATTTACGTGATGAACATCCAACACAAGAGTTTATTATAAGAGTTTTAGATTATGATAAAGAGAAGAAGTTAGCTAAGATAGAACAACGTAATTATTTTAAGATAGGAGACAAGGTAGAAATTTTTTCACCCCATCATGAGAATGTTGTTATGGATATTTGTAAAATTTATAATGAGAATATGGAATTGGTAGAGGTGGCTAATCATCCAATGGAAATATTGTATATTGAGATAGATTATCCTGTTCAAATGAATGATATGGGAAGAAAGGTATAAAGTATGAAACAGCCAATTATTATAGGAATTGCAGGGGGAAGTGCTTCTGGGAAAACATCAATTTCTCAACAATTATATGAATATTTTAAAGGATATCATAAAGTTGTTATTATTAAACAAGATGATTATTATAAAGATCAAAGTCATTTGTCAATGGTAGAAAGAACAAAAACAAATTATGATCATCCATTTGCATTTGATACTGATTTATTGGTTAATCATTTACAACTGCTTAAACATAATATCTCAATAGAGAAACCTATATATGATTTTGCTCTCCATACAAGAAGTTGTTATGTTGAAAAAATTGAACCTAGAGATGTCATTTTATTAGAGGGAATATTTGTTCTTGCTGAGGAGAAACTCAGAAATATGTGTGATATTCTTGTTTATGTAGATACAGATAGTGATATACGTTTTATGAGAAGATTAAAACGTGATATGCAAGAAAGAGGCAGAAGTTTAGATTCTGTTTGTGAACAGTATCTTCACACTGTTAGACCAATGCATGAACAATTTATAGAACCATCAAAAAAATATGCACATTTAATCATTCCAGAAGGTGGAATGAATTTTGTCGCAATTGATTTATTAATTACAAAAATCAAAAGTATTATTGATTAATGCTAGTATTTTTTAAAGTTTTATGATATAGTATAGTTCGCGAGGTGGAAATTATGGATCATGATGCAGTTCTTTTAACCCAAAGTGGAGTTGAAAAATTAACAAAAGAAAAAGAACATTTAATTAATGTTGAAAGACCTAAGGTCATTGAAGAATTACAATTAGCACGTTCTCAAGGAGACTTGTCAGAAAATGCTGATTATGATGCAGCTAGAGATAAACAAGCTCATATAGAAGCAAGAATTAAAGAAATTGATCAAATGCTATTGCATGTTCAAATTATTGATGAAACACAAATGGATAGTGCTGTTGCTAAACCTGGAGCTACTGTTACTATTTTAGATTTGTCTGAAAAAGATGCAGAACCTGAAGTTTATACAATTGTAGGTACATTTGAAACTGATCCTTTAAATGGTAAAATCTCAAATGAATCTCCTTTAGCAAAAGCAATATTAGAACATGGTATTAATGAAATTGTTTCTGTTGGGGTTGCAGAACCTTATGAAGTTAAAATTTTAAAAATAGAATATATTTCTTAAGATGATGGAGACATCATCTTTTCTTTTATAAAAAAAGACTTCTTATGAAGTCAATTTTCTAATTTTTTATCTCTTATTTCTTTATAAATTCCTATCATTATAAATATAAGAGATTTTAATAATAAATGAAAATAATTAAGATTTCCCAAATGAATAAAAAGACTTACTAAAAAATACATAAAACTAAAATAAAAACAATGAGTTAATCTTTTTTGTTCTATTTGTGATGTAAAATAAAGTGCTGATATCACTAATAAACTATAAGATATCACTTGTATAACAATGTTTGTGGTTAGTGCATTTAATTGCATGAAATAAGATAAAATGGCAAGAATAAGTGAAATAAGCACAAAGGGAATTAAAAAGAATAATATTGTATGAATATAAGTACGTATTGTTTTTTTCATAGTTTCCTCCTTGTACATTATATGTGGAAAGGCTGATTTTATGAAATATGTAGAAATATTTATTGAAAGTATTGTTGTTTATTTCTATTTAGTAACTGCTTTAAGATTTTTAGGTAAAAAAGAGATGAGTCAATTAACTATATTTGATTTTATTGTATTTTTATTGATAAGTGAATTAATGACTATTTCTATTGGAAATGAAGAAGTTGATTTTTTTCAAGGGGCTTTATCAGTTTTTGTTATTGTTGTATTAGATAAGATATGTTCTTATTTAACATTAAGATATAAACCAATAAAAAAACTTCTTGAAGGAAATCCAGCATATATTGTATACCAAGGAAAATTAAACCAAGAGAAGATGACTGCACTCAATTATTCTATTGATGATTTATGCCATCATTTAAGAGAGCAGGGGATAGGTTCTTTATCAGAAGTAGAATTTGCAGTATTAGAAACTGATGGTAATCTTTCTGTAATTGAAAAGGAAGAGAATGAAGTTATTTTACCTGCATCTTTGATTAATGATGGGGAGATTAATGATGAGGCATTAAAAATAATGAAAAAGGACCGTAAATGGTTACTTAAACAATTAAAAAAAGAAGATATTACTCATTATCAGGATATTTTCTATTGTGTATTAGAAAATGATAAACTTTTTTACATAAAAAAATAGGCTAGATATCTAGCCTAATAACATTCTATCATTAACAAATTCTTCACCACTTGCTTCTTCAAATTTCTTTAATAAGTCAGAAACTTTAAGATTACGTTTTTCCTCACCTTTGACATCATAAATAATATGACCATCATACATCATAATTAATCTATTACCAATATCAATAGCATCTTTCATATTGTGAGTAACCATCATAGCAGTTAAATTTTGTTCATTCACAATTTTTTCAGTTAAACTTAAAACTTTAGCACTTGTTGCAGGGTCTAGAGCTGCTGTATGTTCATCTAATAAAAGTAGTTTTGGTTTTTGTAGTGTTGCCATTAATAGTGTAACAGCTTGACGTTGTCCACCAGATAATAAACCTACTTTTGTAGTTAAACGGTTTTCAAGTCCAAGATTTAATGATTTAACTAATTCATAATACTCATCTTTTTCATTTTTAGAAACACCCCAAGATAGACCTCTGTGTTTTCCTCTTCTTTTAGCAAGTGCTAAATTTTCTAAGATTTGCATTTCAGATGCTGTTCCAAGCATTGGATCTTGAAATAATCTTCCAATTTTTTTGGCTCTTTGATATTCAGGTTGTAAAGAAATATCTTCTCCATCAAGAGTAATCACTCCACAATCCATAGGATATAATCCTGAAATCATATTAAGTAAAGTTGATTTTCCAGCACCATTTCCACCAATAATAGTTACAAAATCTCCAGGTTCTAATTCTAAATCAATTTCATGAAGAACTTTCTTTTCATTAACAGTTCCAAGATTAAAAGTTTTACTTACTTTTTCTAATTTAAGCATTCTTATCAATCTCCTTTCCTGTTAATTTCTTATACATTGATACTTGTTTACGTTTTCCAATCATAACAGGAATTGTTAATGCAATAGCAACAAGAATTGCTGTTAAAATTTTTAAGTCATCTGTATTTAATCCCATTTGTAATACAATAGCAACAATAATTCTATAAATAATAGATCCTATAACAATTGAAGCTAAACCTAATGCAAAATTACTTTTCTTACTAGATAAAATAACTTCACCAATAACAATTGAAGCAAGTGCAATAACAATCGCACCTGTTCCAACACGCACATCAGTTGCTTGACCATAAAGTGCATTTAAAGCCCCAGATAATCCTACAAGACCATTACTAATCATTAATCCTAATAATTTCATTGTATCTGTATTAATACCTAATGATCTTGCCATTTGCTCACTGTTTCCAGTTGCTCTAATAGAAGAACCTAACTCTGTTCCAAAGAACCAATAAAGTATAGCAATAAAAATCATTACAAATAAGATTGCAATTACAAATGTTACATAATATTTATTAATATGCAATGATGTTGCAATATCATTAAATAAAGTGTTTGCAGTTGTTAATGGTAAATTAGCACGACCACCCATAATTCTTAAATTGATAGAATAAAGTCCAATCTGTGTTAAGATACCAGCTAAGATTGCTGGAATTTTACATTTTGTATGAAGAATTCCAGTAATAGCACCTGCAATAAATCCTGAAATAATAGAAGCGAGAATAGCTAGAATAGGGTGCAATCCATTCAATACACAAATGGCACAAACAGCACCACCTGTGGCAAAACTTCCATCAACAGTTAAATCAGCAATATCTAATAAACGAAATGTAATATAAACACCAAGAGCAAGAAACCCCCATATTAAACCTAAATCAATAGCCCCTAAATACGTATAAAATAAACCCATGAATTAATCTCCTATTCTATGAAGTTTGCTTCCTTAGGATAATCAGCTTTATTTGTAGAAAGTCCACATTTTTTCGCAACTTTTAAATTGATAACCATTGTACAATCTTCAGCTTTTAATTGAGCAATAGGTGTATCAGCAGCAGTTTTTTCACCTTTTAAAATAGCAACTGCTTGTTGACCAGCTAATTTTCCTAAATTTTTATAATTAATACCATATGTTGCAAATCCACCAGATTTACACATACCTTCCTCACCAACAATACAAGGAATTTTAGCAGGAGAAGCAACAGCTTCAACACTGCTCATATAAGTAGCTAATAAATTATCAGTCGGAATATAAATAACATCCATTTTATCAGATACAATTTTTTCAGTAACAACTTGAATATCATTAGAATCAGATACTTTATAGACTTTATATTCATATCCATTATCTTTAGCTACTTGTTCAGCAATATTACCTTGGAAGATAGAATTATCTTCACTACCACAATACATAATAGCTACTTTTTTAGCATCAGGTAGTAATTGTTTCATTAAATGAAACTGCTCTTCAATTGGTGTTAAATCACTAGCACCAGTTACATTACCACCAGGAGCATCATTACTCTTTACTAATTTTGTACTTTCATAATCAGTAATTGCACATCCAATAATTGGAAGTTCATTTGTTGCTGAAGCAACAGATTGTAAAGCAGGTGTTGCAATAGCATAAATTAAATCATTATTACCATTCACAAGTTTATCAGCAACTGTTTGACAGTTTGCTTGATCACCAGCAACTTGATAATCAATATTTTCTTTTTTAATACCAGCTTCAAGAAGTACTTCTTCAAATCCTTCATAAGAGGCATCTAAAGCATCATGTTGCATTAATTGAATAACACCAACTTTGGCTTCAGATAAATCTTTTGTTTTTTCACTTGGACTTGTGTCACTTCCACAACCAGATAACATAATTCCAAGTGCAAGCATACATGCACAAATTTTTTTCATTTTTTATTCCTCCCCATCCATAAAAACAAAAAACACTCACCATAGAGGGCGAGTGATCGCGGTACCACCTCAGTTTATTAAATTCTCACGAATTTAATCTCATGCAGTTAATAACTTTCATATATAACGTTATGAATGAACGGCTATTCCTTATCAAAATAGCGACTCCGTGGTGAATTCAAAATTCTTTATCGTATGATTTTCACCAACCATCATATCTCTAATGTCTCAAGAATTTTTACTATGTCACATCAACGTCTTTTGTTTTTATAATTTATAGTAATAATATTAAAGGACTAATTTTTATTTGTCAATATAAAGCTCATAAAAAAACAAAATATTTATAAATAATATAATTTATTAATATTTTATTTGTTATATCCACAAATAAAGAATTGGTTTTAAGATAACATAATATCTAAGACCATCATAATTAAAAAACCACACATACAAGAAATTGCACCTATATCAATTTGATTTTTACATGAAGCTTCAGGAATCATATCCTCAACACATACAAATAACATAGCTCCAGCTGCAAAACTTAAAGCAAAAGGAAGAATATTATTAATTGTTGATGCAAAAATGTATCCAATAATAGCTGAAGGAATTTCTATAATTCCAGAAAATTGTCCATACATAAGTGCTTTGAATTTTGATTTTCCATATTGGTGCATAGGTAAAGAAATAGCTGTTCCTTCAGGAAAATTTTGAATTCCAATACCAATAGAAAGAATCAAAGCAGGTATAATGTCATGTTGAACACTGGCAAAAGCAACACCAACAGCTAAACCTTCAGGAATGTTGTGTAATGTCATAGCTAACATAAGAAGTTGATTTTGTGATAGTTTAGAATGAACACCTTCACGTTCATGAGATAACATATGTTCATGTGGTAAAAAATGATCACATAATGTTAAAAATAATACACCACAAAAGAATCCAAAAGGAATAATAAGTAAATACCATTTACTTAATTGTTCTAACATATTCATTGCAGGAAGTATTAATGAAAAAAAAGATGCAGCAATCATAATTCCAGCACTACTTCCTAAGGCTATGGATACAAGGTTTTTATTTTCTTTGTTTGTAACATAGACAAGACTTGCCCCTAATAATGTTGACAACCAGTTAAAAATAATAGCTCCAATAAAAATAAGAAAGGGAATATTTGTAAATATTGATAACATACTTTCACCTCATTGATAAATTATGCAAATAATATAAATGGGTGTAAGTAAAAAGTCATGATTTCTCATGACTAATATTGAATATCTTCATATAATGTTTTTAATAAAATTGCTTTTGTTGTAGGAACTTGTTTTTTAGCATCATATGTTTTCATGATACTATATTCCACAATATCTCTTTTTTGAACTTCTTCATCATAAATATAATCAGCTTGTCTAAAGAATAAATTATCATCATCTTCCTGATAAATACTTCCAAATTCTTTAGCATTGTTATAATATACAACTCTTCCTTCATAACGCTCAATATAACTATCTAAATGTTCCATTAATTGATTATAAAAACGATCATATAAATGACTACTATTTATATCTTGATATTTTTCTTGAATATCATCTTGACTTATATCTTGAGATGTTTCTTCTTTTATTTTATAAACTAAAGCTTGAGCTAAATGAATAACTTCTTTTTGTTGATTGTTTTTTTCTACCATTGTTAAAATTCTTTGATAAAGAGGTAAGTTATCTAAACTATATCCTGAAATAAAGAATTTATAAATAAGATTTGTATAAGCTTCTTTTTCTTTTCCTATATTCATATAAAGATCGAATAAAACTTCAGAAGCATCAACATTAGGAATTTTATTTCCTAAAGAAATAAATTCATTTTCAGCTTCATCATATCTTTGTAATTGAACTAAAGAACATGCTCTGTAATATTTTATCCAATTTAAATTATTATAATGCCATTTGATTGGTTGAGTATAAGCAATATTTGCAATTTCAACACATTTCGCATAATCTTTTAATTCATATGCACAACGTACTTTTAAACGATACCATTTTTCTCTTTTTGATTCATATTCTTTACCATTTTTATTAACAAACGGATCAATACTAGCTGTTAATGGATCTAATTTATCTAATAAATCAGATATTTTTTGATAATTTACTGGATTTTGATTCATTACATATTTCATTGCTCTATTGATTGTTGCTTCTAGTGGAGAATATCTTTCTTGACGGCATAAAGAAGATATTTCATCAACAATTGAAAAGAATAAACTTTCTTTTTCTTTAATTTGTTCTTCATCAATATTAATAAATTTATTGTAAAGTGCATAACCATAATGATTGATAAATGCACTCAATCCTTCTCCTACTTGTAAAAAAGTTCTTCCAACTTCTATTGCCTCATCAGTTAATCCTTGATTTTTAAGTTCTTTTACATAATCCATAGCTTGAAAATCATTAAAAGAGCTAGGATCTTCTTCAAAACGTTGATTATAAACAGTTAAGTCTTTTGGTTCACGTTTATCCATATATTAATCACCTCTTTTTTCATTATAACAATTTATAAAGTTTATGTGAAGAAAAAAAGCATAGTTTTGTAAAAAATACACATCTATTGATGTGTATGAAATTATTCTACTGTTACAGATTTTGCAAGATTTCTAGGTTTATCAACATCACAACCTTTAATACATGCTGTATAATAAGCAATAAGTTGTAAAGGGATAGCAACTAATATAGCTTGGAGTGTTGGAGCAATTTGTGGAAGATAGTAAATATTTTCCACATGTTTAATATTCTCATTATGTGTTGTAAAAAGAATAACATGTGCTCCTCTTGCAATTGTTTCTTGAATATTACTGATTGTTTTTGCTGCAATGTGAGGTTGTGTTGCAACCGCAATAACAACAGAACCTTCTTCAATTAATGCAATAGGTCCATGTTTAAGCTCACCAGCAACATAGGCATCAGCATGTACATAAGAAACTTCTTTAAGTTTAAGAGCACCTTCTAAAACGCTAGCATAGTCTAAATTTCTACCAATGAAATAAGCATCGTGTAAATCTTTTAGCATATAAGCATATTTTTCAAAAATCTTTTCATCTTTTAAAATCTTTTCAACATATTGAGGAATTGAATTCAATTGATGAATTAATTGAAAATCAACTTCTTTATTTAATCTTTGGGCAATATAGTAAGCAAGAAGTATTAATAAAACAAGTTGAGTTGTATAAGCTTTGGTTGAAGCAACTGCGATTTCAGGGCCTGCACAAGTATAAAGAACATAGTCTGAATCTCTAGAAATGGTACTTCCTAAAACATTAGCAATAGCAATTGTTGTTGCTTGTTTTTGTTTAGCTAATTTTAAAGCGGCAAGTGTATCAGCTGTTTCACCAGACTGTGAAACAAAAATAGCTAATGTATGTTGATCTATAAGTGGATCGTTATATCTAAATTCACTTGCTACCATAGAAATAACAGGAAGTTGGGTTACACGTTGTAAAACTTGTGATCCACATAAACTTGCATGATAAGCTGTACCACAAGCTACAAAATATACTTTATTAAATTGTTGAAAGTTAATATCTTTCAATTCATCTAAAATGATTTGTTCATTAAAAATTCTTCCTCTCAATGTTTCATTAATAACATAAGGTTGTTCATGAATTTCTTTTAACATAAAAGTATCATATCCATCTTTTTTTGCTGCTTCTAAATCATATGGTACAGTTGTTAATGTTTTTTCAATTCTTTTCCCTTGTTGGTTATAAAAAGAAATATGATCTTTTTTAATCATAGCTACTTCTAGATCGTCTAAAAAATAGACATCTTTGGTATATTCTAATAAAGCAGGAATATCACTAGCAACAACATAAGCATTTGTTGCTTTTCCTATGATTAAAGGACTATCTTTTTTTGCTACAATAATCTTATCTGGTTCTAAAGTAGAAATAATACATAATGCATAACTTCCTTCAATACGTTTTAAAACTTTTTGAGTGGCTTCTAAAAGTTCTCCATCATAATAATAGTCAAGGAGTTGAACAATAACTTCACTATCTGTATCAGATTGAAATTTATAACCATTTTCTATTAATTCTTTTTTTAATTGACGATAGTTTTCTATAATTCCATTGTGTACTAATGAAATTGTATCATGACTATTGTTATGGGGATGAGAATTTAAGTTTGATGGGATGCCATGTGTTGCCCATCTTGTATGGCCAATTCCTATTGAACCATGCACTTGATAGTTTTTAATCTTTTCTTCTAAATTTTTAAGCCTTCCCTTGCATTTAATTGTTAATAATTGATTGTTTTCTAAAGTTGTGATCCCAGCACTATCATATCCTCGATATTCTAATTTTGATAATCCTTGCATTAAAAATGATAATGCTTCTTGTTGACCACAATAAGCTGTAATTCCACACATAAAAATACCTCCATTTTATTATAAATTATGCTGTAAAAATGAAGTTATGCCTGATGATATTTGTTTAATAATCACTTATTATTTTTGCTCATCGTTTAGGTAGCATCATACCTCCAAGTCATCCGCCGAATCTTTCGATAAACTTGGTCCTCGTCAACTTTATATGTATTCATTTTTATGTATAAAGTCCTGGCGCTTATTTTTTATTTTTCTTCATTTTACAGAAATTTATTATATATGATTTTACTATTGAATATTTTCAAATTATAAAATTTTTTTAATTTTTTGAATATCTTGAAGAAATTTGAGAAAAATCTTTGTATATATAAGTAGGAGGTTTTTTATGAGTATACAAAATAATCTCATAGAGATGAGTAAAGCTTTAAAAAAATTAGAAAAATCTGGAATTTATGATGTAGAAAAATATAGTTATGCTTTATTGCATCAAACAAGTCAATTGGAATATTTTTATTGTCATTTAGTAAAAGATGGAGATTGTAATCAGACATATTATCATGTTCACAAAAGACCACATATTCATCAACTTGCCTATTTCAATATTGGTAGAGGTTTTCCGAAGGAATTGATGGATGGTCATTGGTGCTATATTCTAAAAGATATGGGATATAAAATGCTGGTTATTCCATGTACTTCTATAAAAGAGGATTCTACACCTGCTAACCCAACTTTTGAAAAAGATATTAAAATAAAAACTAACACACATATAACACAATCTAGAATACAATTAAGTGATATTCGTTCCATAGATATACAAAGATTAGATTTAAGAAAACCATTTTATCAAGTCTTAACACCAAAAACAGAAGTGATGGAATTTATACATAAGAATTTATTTGATTAATGATATGCTTTCATGTATGATGTTTAATACATGGAGGGGAATGTTGAATGGATGATTTTATAAAAGGGTGTAAAAAGGGGATACCCATAGCTTTAGGTTATTTTCCCGTTTCTTTTTCTTTTGGAGTGTTGGTTGTTTCAAGTGGATTGCCATTAGGCTTAGCAACATTGATTTCACTTACTAATTTAACATCATCTGGTCAATTTGCAGGGGTTTCTTTAATGTTAACACAGGCAAGTTATTTTGAAATTGCAATAACATTACTATTGATTAATGCAAGATATTTTTTGATGTCTTTATCATTAAGTCAAAAAATTGATAAAAAAATGAGTACATTACAAAGATTAATAGTTTCATTTGGAATTACTGATGAAACATTTAGTGTTGCTTCAATTCAAGAGGGGACTTTGAATTTTTCTTTTATGTTAGGGTTTATTTTAGTTCCTATTATAGGATGGACATGTGGTACGTTAGTGGGAGAAACTTTGATGAATTTTTTGCCAGTTTCTATACAAAATGCAATGGGAATAGCTTTATATGGAATGTTTTTAGCTATCATTGTACCAGCATCTGCAAAATCTAAACCAATATTGGAAGTTGTATTAGTAAGTGCAATTGTAGCTATTATTTTTTATTATTTACCTTTATTTTCAATACTTTCAAGTGGGGTTAAGTTAATTATTTCTACTCTTTTTGGTGCAATTTATGGAGCCATACGTTATCCAGTGAAAGAAGGTAAATTATCATGAGTTTATATTTATTAATTTCTGTGCTTGTTATGGCAATTTGTACATATGTACCTAGAATGCTTCCTTTGACTTTTTTTAGAAGAGAGATAACTTCACCTTTTATACAATCATTATTATTTTATGTTCCTTATGCTGTTTTATCTGCTTTGACATTTCCGAGTATTTTATATGCAACAAATAATATATATAGTGCTATTGGTGGTTGTTTGATTGCTATATATTTTGCATATG
>OFGE01002576.1_pt1 | contig 13188 bp, 11 predicted proteins | sample 1521681 | NCBI WGS metagenome assembly OFGE01 (sample SAMEA3504093, study PRJEB24116) | mouse gut metagenome | biome: mouse gut; feature: mouse-associated habitat; material: faeces | place: Denmark | collected 2011 | reverse complement strand
GCAAGTGCATGGCGCGGGTGTGAAAAGTAACCAACGGTTATCCTTAGACAGAAACTTATCATATAATTATTGACACAAAATACGATACCAAATAAAATAGAGATAGTCTCAAAGTTAAGAGAACAGCGTACATGGATTGTACATGAAAAGTTCAGCCATGCCCATTTGTAACTTGGCGGTTTGTACATTCGATTTTGCGTGGCTAAAAATATGACAAAATGGAGAAGATAACTTGGGAAAGAAACTCATTATAACAGAAAAACCCTCTGTTGCACGAGACTTTGCGAAAGTACTTGGTGTATCGGGCAAGAATAACGGATTTATAGAGGACAATAATTATGTCATAACTTGGTGTGTAGGACATTTGGTGGAGATGGTTTATCCTGAAGAGTATGATATCAAATACAAGAAATGGATGCTTCAAGATTTGCCTTTTCTGCCAGAAATCTATAAATATGGCGTAATAAAAAATGTGAAGCAGCAATATGATATTGTTCATGGATTGCTGCATCGGGCAGATATTGACACCGTATATTGGGCAGGAGACTCCGGAAAAGAAGGACAGACTATAGAAGAAAATATTCGTAATTTTGGCGGTGTCCGCAAAGGTATGAAAGAGCTTCGCGTGTGGATTGATTCCCAGACCGAAGAGGAAATCAAACGTGGCGTGGCACAGGCAAAGCCAATGTCAGATTATGCAAATCTTGGGAAATCCGGTATTATGCGCTCTATTGAAGACTATGCAATGGGCATCAATTTTTCACGTGTTATGTCTGTGAAATATGGCAGACTTTTAAATAATGCAGCAGCTACAAAAGGCTATACAGCAATTGCCGTCGGGCGCGTTATGACCTGTGTGCTTGGTATGGTCGTAAACAGAGAACGGGAAATACGCAATTTTAAAGAAACTCCTTTTTATAGAGTAATCGGTGACTTTACAGACGCCAATATCGAAGCAGAATGGAAAGCGGTAGAGGGTTCTATTTACTTTGCTTCTCCAAAACTTTATAAAGAAAATGGATTTCTGGAAAAAACAGACGCAGAGGCGCTGATTACTTCATTTGATGGAAAACCAGCTCAGATAAAAACAATTGAAAAAGGAATTTCAAAAAAGAAAGCGCCATTGCTTTTTAATCTTGCCGAGTTGCAGGCGGAATGCACCAAACGCTTCAAAATCAGTCCCGATCAGACTCTACAGATTGCGCAGGATTTGTATGAAAAGAAACTTACCACTTATCCTAGAACGGACGCAAGAGTGCTGACGACCGCAGTTGCAAAAGAAATTGATAAAAATTTAAAACAATTAAAAAGCTATTCACCGACACAAATTTTTGTTGATAATATTTTAACAAATAAACGATATCAGAATATTGCAAAAACGCAATATACAGATGATAATAAAGTAACCGATCACTATGCCATTATTCCGACAGGACAATTGACAGAGCTTGCGTCATTAAACCCACTTCAAAGCAAAGTATTTGAATTGATTGTACGACGGTTTTTGAGTATTTTCTATCCACCAGCAGAATATCAGACGTTGAAGCTGATTATCGGCATCGAGAAAGAATCCTTATTTTCTTCTGCTAGAGTACTAAAAACTCTTGGATTTCTCGAAGTAATGGGAAAAACACTAGAGGACGCTGACGAAGAGGAAATTCCCTCTGAACGGCAAATGAACAACAACGCATCACCAGATGCAAAATCAGAAGAAACTACTAGCAAAGAAAAACGGAACAATTCTCAAAGATTGATTGCATTGGCAGATACTTTGAAACAGGGAGAATTTGTCCCTGTAAATGGTTTTGAAATCAAAGACAGCAAAACTTCACCACCCAAAAGATACACTTCGGGTTCTATGATTCTTGCTATGGAAAATGCGGGACAGCTTATTGAGGACGAAGAGCTTCGTGCTCAAATCAAAGGTTCTGGAATTGGAACAAGTGCAACACGAGCAGAAATCATCAAAAAGCTGATTCGTATTGGCTATTTGAATCTAAATAAAAAAACACAAGTTATTACGCCCGAAAATTTTGGTGAAATGGTATATGAAGTAGTTGCATTAACAGTACCAGCACTGTTAAATCCCAAAATGACTGCTTCGTGGGAAAAAGGGCTTGATGGCATTACCAATGGAACTGTTGATGTGAGAGAATACCGTACAAAACTAGAAGACTTTATTCGAAAAGAAACAATACATATTCGTGACAGCGATTTATCAGAAAAATTAGCATCTCAAATCAGTCCATTTACAGGGAAAGATGCCAAAGGACCTGGCGTGCGTAGAAAAATTGGGGTATTATGTCCTGTATGCGGCGGTGAAATGATTACAACACCGTTTGGTTATGGTTGTTCCAATTATCAAAAAGATGGTACAGGCTGTAAATTTGTAATAGGAACTATCGCAGGTAAAGACTTAAATGAGGATCAGGTGAAAGAATTACTAAGTCAAGGAATCACACAGACAATCCGAGGGTTCAAAGGCAAAAATGGAAACCGTTTTGATGCTTGTCTGTCTCTGGAAAAAGATGCAGACGGAAAACATTCCATCAGCTTCAATTTTGAAAATGTAGAAGCAAAAAAACTAAAAGATGCTGTTTGTCCTCTCTGTGGCGGTGACATTGTAAAAACGCTGTTTGGTTATGGTTGTTCCAATTATCAGAAAGAGGACCCAGAGCATAGCTGTCGGCTTTCTATCAATAGTAAAATTGCTGGTGTGAAGCTAAGCGATAAAATCATAAAACAATTGCTGGCACAAAAAAAGACAGATGTTATTCAAGGATTTATTTCTAAAAGCGGATCTAAATTTGATGCCTCTTTAAAATTAAATGAAAAGGGACAGGCGGTCTTTGATTTTCCAGACAAACCTGCACTGGCTGAAACAAATCTTGCATGTCCAAGATGTAAGGCGCATAAACTTAAAAAGGGGCAGTGGTATTATGAATGTGACTGCGGATTTAAGGTTGGGCATACGATAGCGCAAGTTTCTATCGCTGAAGAAGTGATACAGGAGCTTTTTATCAATGGAAAAACAAAAGAAAAAGTAACTGGTTTTATTTCAAAAGCTGGAAAACAGTTTGATGCATATTTAAAATACACCGACGAAAAAATACAGTTTGATTTTGAAAATCAAAATCAGAGTGAGTCAGCAACAGAAAGTCCCGCACAAAGAACATTACCTTGGGTGGATACAGAACAAGCATCCGATGAGTATTGGGAATCTTTAATGGCAGGAGTAGCAGAAATTTAATTGGAGCTGTAGATTCGGAATCTTTTTTGCCTGATATCACAAGAACATATATAAAAATGGAGGATTATAAAAATGGAACAATTACAAATCAATCATCTTTACAATTTAGAGGAAACTATCGCGGCGCCATTTTTTGATGGAGCAATATATCCTTGGGAACTGCTGCCCAAAATTGGGGCATATATTATTGAGCTTGGGAATTCGCTTTCAGACGATTTGTTTGAAAAACGCGGCGAAAATATTTGGATAGCAAAATCAGCGAAAGTAGCTCCAACAGCATGTATCAATGGTCCATGCATCATTGACGAAGAAGCAGAAATCCGTCACTGTGCATTTATCAGAGGCAATGCTATTGTTGGAAAGGGAGCTGTTGTCGGCAACTCTACAGAGCTTAAAAATGTCATTCTCTTTAATAAAGTACAAGTTCCGCATTATAACTATGTTGGAGACAGTATTCTTGGTTTTAAATCACATATGGGCGCTGGTTCGATTACTTCCAACGTAAAAAGTGACAAAACACTTGTTGTTGTCAAATCCGCTTATGGGAACATTGAAACGGGACTAAAGAAAATGGGTGCAATGATAGGTGACAATGTAGAAGTCGGATGCAATAGTGTATTAAATCCGGGTACTGTAATTGGCCGAAATACAAATATCTATCCAACATCTATGGTACGGGGATTCATCGAATCAAACAGTATTTATAAAAAACAAGGCGAAATTGCAGCCAAAATGAAATAAAAGAAACAGATAAATATCGTATAAAAATCAACAGTCGCATAGATATCTGAAGTATCAACATATTTGATATTTTTTTGACAAAATAAGTATTTTTTAATTGATATTTTGTTCAATTTATGCGAGAATATTCATATGCAGGTAAATTATAGGCAAATAACGTCCTGTAAATAACTGGCAAGTTATTGATATGCCAGACTTTTCATAAGGAGTTTTAGTAATAGTTCAGCCTACGGCTTTCTGTTACGAGTTTTATAAGCTTTTCTTGAGAATGTCTTGCATTCAAAATATAAGTTATGTAATCGAAAGGAGTTTTCACATGATTTATTCAAAAGAAGTTGAAGAGATGTGTACAGTTGCACGTGATGGCAATCATGGCTGCGCACCCATCCCAGAAGAAGCAAAATGGGTAAAAGCAAAAGACGTGAAGGATATTTCCGGTTTTACACATGGTGTAGGCTGGTGTGCACCACAACAGGGTGCCTGCAAATTATCCCTGAACGTAAAAGAGGGTATCATTCAAGAAGCATTGGTTGAGACAATCGGATGTTCAGGCATGACACACTCTGCAGCTATGGCAGCAGAGATCCTTCCAGGCAGAACGGTTATGGAAGCATTAAATACAGACCTTGTATGTGATGCAATTAACACTGCAATGAGAGAGTTATTCCTTCAGATCGTTTATGGACGTTCTCAGTCTGCTTTCTCTGAAGATGGACTTCCTGTTGGTGCAGGTCTTGAAGATCTTGGTAAGGGTCTGAGAAGCCAGGTTGGAACAATGTATGGTACTTTAAAGAAAGGACCTCGTTATCTTGAAATGGCAGAAGGTTATGTTACAGGGATTGCACTTGACGCAGATGACAAAATTATCGGTTACAAGTTTGTAAGCCTTGGTAAGATGACTGACTTTATTAAGAAGGGTGATGATCCAAATACAGCATGGGAGAAAGCTTCCGGACAGTATGGACGTGTTGCAGATGCTGTTAAGATTATTGATCCTAGAACAGATAAGGAGGTAAAATAATTATGGCATTATTCGAATCCTATGAAAGAAGAATAGATAAAATTACCGAAGTTTTAAAGAGCTACGGTATTAATTCCCTTGAAGAGGCAGAACAAATTACAAAAGATGCTGGTCTTGATGTTTATGAACAGGTTAAAAAAATTCAGCCTATCTGCTTCGAAAATGCATGCTGGGCATACACAGTAGGCGCAGCTATCGCTATCAAAAAAGGCTGCAGAAAAGCAGCAGATGCAGCAGCAGCTATTGGTGAAGGTCTTCAGTCGTTCTGTATTCCTGGTTCTGTTGCAGACAACCGCAAAGTTGGTCTTGGACACGGCAATTTAGGCAAGATGCTTCTTGAAGAAGAAACAGATTGCTTCTGCTTCCTGGCTGGACATGAATCATTTGCAGCAGCAGAAGGCGCTATTGGTATTGCTGAGAAAGCAAACAAAGTTCGTCAGAAACCATTAAGAGTTATCTTAAATGGTCTTGGAAAAGACGCTGCTGAAATCATTGCACGTATCAACGGATTTACATTTGTTGAAACAGAGTATGATCCTTATACAAATACAGTAAAAGAAGTATTCAGAAAATCTTATTCTGATCCAGAAGGACCTCGTGGCAAAGTAAATTGCTATGGTTCAAATGATGTTTGTGAAGGCGTTGCTATCATGTGGAAAGAAAACGTTGACGTTTCTATCACAGGAAACTCAACAAATCCAACAAGATTCCAGCATCCTGTTGCAGGTACATACAAGAAAGAAAGAGTTGAAGCTGGAAAGAAGTATTTCTCTGTAGCTTCAGGCGGTGGTACAGGCCGTACACTGCATCCTGACAATATGGCAGCAGGTCCTGCTTCTTATGGTATGACAGATACTTTAGGACGTATGCACTCTGATGCACAGTTTGCAGGTTCTTCCTCAGTTCCTGCTCACGTAGAAATGATGGGACTTATCGGTATGGGTAACAACCCTATGGTTGGCGCTACCGTTGCAGTTGCAGTTTCGATTGAGGAAGCAGCGAAGGCAAACCGTTTCTAAAAACGGCAGGGAAGTTCTAAGAAATAGTGTAAAATCAAGGGCTATCGTTGACAGGGTGTGTTGGCGGTAGCCTTAAATTTTGCCGCGTAATAGACATGAGATGGGAGTTTTTGTAATGAAGGCTACAGGAAAAACTTCTTGCACCCTACTGCTAGATATGTTATATTAGACATAAGGATAGGAGCAACCGCCCACAAAGTGGTTGACCTCCAGTAGTTCAAAAGCCTACCTTCACCGGGCAAGTGACAAGGTAGGCTTATTTATTTTCGCTTATTATTCCTATCTATGTAGGTAAGCAGTGCAACCAAGAAGTTACCGCCAAAAAACAACAGGCTCAAAATTTCGTATGTATTCATTGCACCACCTCCCTTCTTTTTCAAGTTAGGGAGGCTTTCCACCTTGCAACACGATTGTTCCATATCGAAAATATATCACATTCTTTCTTATGTGACAAGCTTTTGATGGAATAGGCATATCTGGAATGAGACAGGAACCATTACGATCTTGAAAAGATTGTGTCTGTGGCAAAGAGCTTTTCAGAAGAATTTGAGAACTTGCAAAAAACAGGGTTTTAAAAGGAAACTACTGAAATATGCGGTCAAGTTTATTAAGTAGTGGTGGCTTACTCACGGTAAGTCACCACTACATCATTTTCCAAAATCATTGTCTTTCCATCAGGAATCAATGACTCTTCGCCTCGGATAATCATAGCAATCAGCTCGTCTGGATTAAGTTTTAACTCAGCGATAGTATGATTACACCATGCATGACCAATATCAATATGGTTTTCTTCTAGTTTTTCATTTCCACTTGGCGTATAAGAAGGCGCACTCAATATAATACTGTCACCAGCTAAAATCTGAGTATTGCCTTTTGTAATAATTGTCTCATGATTTCTTTTTATCATAAGAGCAAGCGAACCTGTAGGGAAACTAACTTCTTTTACAAGTTTATTTTCCCAGTTATGCCCTTTTGGAATGTACATGCGAATCAAAGTGATTGCAGAATCTTCTTGATAATCATTAAATGTTTTTCTGACATCTGCATTTTCATCAATCATATCAAGCTTGTTTGCTACTTTTGGAAGCAAAGTACCTTGAATAGCAGCGGAAAAAAGAGAAACCATAAATACTATGTGAAATAAATTGTGTGGCATAATAATACCACCTGCGACAGCCATGATTGCGAAAACAGAAGAGGAAGCTCCTCTCAATCCAGCCCACGATATTAACAAACATTGTCGGACAGAACATCGGAATGGAAGAAGCAGAATAAAGACAGCTACGGGTCTTGCAATCAATGTAACAATAATCATAATTATAACTGCTGTAAGAAGCCCTTCAGGCATTTCATGCGGAACGGTCAAAAGTCCTAATAGAAAGAATATAAGAATTTGAGCAAGTGAGGTAACACCATCAAAGAACGGAATGAGTGTTGCTTTATTTTTAATATTGCTGTTTCCAATGATAATTCCCATTATGTATACGCTTAGATAGGCATTTCCGCCCAAAATCTGTGACAAGCTATAACAAATCAGAACCATTGCAATCATGAAAATTGTGTCTAGTCCATCTGGAATAATTCTTGCTTTTTCCATAGGCCGCATTGTTATTATGGCAAAAAGAACACCAACAAGCGTTCCGACAGCAAGCTGTAATAAAATCTGTATTGTTATATTTCCTGCTTTTCCAGAACTGATTATGCCCATTGCTATAAAAGTAAGCATAAACGCCATTGGGTCATTACTTCCGCTTTCCATTTCCAAAAGAGAAGCAGTATTGTCTTTTAGATTTAATTTTTTCTGACGAAGGATTGCGAAGACGCTGGCTGCATCAGTAGAACCAAGTACGGCACCTACCAGAAAGCTTTCAATCCAGGAATAACCAAGTGCTAATTTGACAAACATAGCGCATACAATGGCTGTAATCGCTACACCTAATGTAGATAAAAGGATGGATTTCACCGCTACACTTTTTGCTAGTTTCCATTTTAAGTTGAATCCGCCATAAAACATAATAAACAACAAAGCAATGGAACAGATGTTTTCTGCCATTTTATAGTTGTCAAACTGAATTTTAGCAAATCCATCATTTCCGAAAAGCATACCAATAAACATAAATAAAATTAATGCAGGCATACCAAATTTTCCAGAAAATTTTTCAGCAAGAACACAAAGCAATATTACAATCGCTACGAGCAATAAAGTAATTGTCATAAATCCATCCTTTCCCAATTTTTATTTGATAAATTGTTAGAATATTATATATTTAAGAAACAAAATGTGCAAATCTATTATATTCTATCCTAACTTTTCTTGATAAAATATGCAAGTATAAATTAATCATAAATAGATGCTTGATATTTTATTTTACGGTAAATTTTATAAAAAATGACTGCAAAAAGAGAGATGATAATATAAAGTGTCGAGAGTGCACCAACAGTACCTCCTATAAAAATTAAAATCCATAAAAATATATTCATAAAATGTATCCTCCTAATAATAGTCGTTTTATTGCTGTTTCAGCAGCAAAAATCTATTTTATTTTTGTTCTGTTTCTTGCTGATTGCTTTCAGTTTTGCGGGCTGAACCGCCCACTTCATAAATGCATGTTATAATTCCTGCGCCCAAAGCAATCACAACCATTAGTGCAAATATTATATTTTCAAACATAAAAAGTCCCCTCCTATTAAAAGTCGCTGCGCGACGGCCCTAAAGCAAAAGTCCCATTGACGCATATTTACGAGAGCAATTTTCATTCGCAAGATCACTCATGAAAAGTTCTCTCAAGCGTCTTCGTGACTTTAGGATAAAAGTGTTAAAGATTTAATTTTGTTTTTTGCAACACAAAAACAAACCACATAGCATCAATACTATGAAGAACAAAAAAACCATTTTACATTAAAAATTCAATGAATCAAATGTGAAAAATAGAATTAAGAAAATTAGAAGTTAGATTTTTTACCATCATTTTGATGGATATACAATAGTGTTCTCTGATGATACTGATTATTGTACGCATCAGCATACAAAAAAGAATTACGTAATGAACGTAATAATTGATATGTTTGAACAATAAGCAGTGTATAAAGCAGCAATGAAAAAACCTTTAAACTGATTGGAGTACGAGAGGATTGCCTAGTAAGAACAAAATTTTCCATAAGGTTTAACGTATTTCTTTCATAAAAGAAATGCGTGTTGAGACTGCTGCTTAGGGGCTGTAAAGAAACAGCATCTGCTTCGCTTGAGACATGCAAAAAAGAAGGATTTTTGTAGGTATCTGTACAAAAAATCCCTGATACAAGCAAAGTTATCAATAAAAGGATGCCGACTATTCTGCTATGTATCGTCTTTTTCATAAGTATCTCCATACACGATAAAAGTTTCTGACTTTTATCACTATATCATATACAGAAAATATCTTCAAGTAAAAGTTTATTTGCATAGATTTTTGCCGTTACAGTTTAGCCAAGTTGTCGGATTGTACATTCTAAAAATAGATTTCGGTTATTTCCGACAACTTATTTCTTGACATCATTTCATAACAGTGATACTATATGACTATAATAGTATTTTAAGTCATACAGGGAAGGATCAATATGGCAAGAAGTTTTTCAGAACGGGAAAAAGAAAATATCAAAAAAAGTTTACAGGATGCCTGTAAGCGTAGTTGGACGCAACATGGTTACAAAAAAACAAGTGTGGACGAACTTTGCAAGCAAATTGGCATTTCAAAAGGGGCGTTTTATCTTTTCTTTGAATCAAAAGAAGCGCTATTTTGTGAAGTTTTATGTTTAGTGCAGAAACAGATTTACGATGCGGCGTCCCAAATCATTATAGAACACAAAAATAAATATGGTATCGCCGCGGCATTAAAGTTAATTTACCGAGAATATGATAAAAATAATTTTTTATACAAAGCAGATAGCATGGATTTTACAATTTTGATAAACAAATTATCGGAAGAGCAGGCAAAAAAAATAGAAGAGTCTAACCATATGAGCCAGCAGCTTTTTCTGAATCAACCATATCTAAAATTAAGAGTAGACGCAGATATGGCAATGTCTGTCATCTACACATTAATAATGAATATCAAAAATAAAGATATTCTTCCATACAATCATATACAAACCTTTGATTTTATGGTTGATCAGTTAATTGACAGTTTATATGAATAAATACACTACCGAACAAAGATTTCGAGCACACATTTTAAAAATTGGAGGTAAAGATGAAAATAGAAGTTATTAGAAAAAATAATATAGATATTGCTATTGTGAATAGTGATGAGACGTTGATTACAGATGTTTCGTCTGCTTTAGATTTGATTATGACGATACTTTATGAGACAAACTGTACCAATATTGCCATAAATAAAGAGGCTATTGTAGAAGATTTTTTTGTTTTAAGCACTTGTTTGGCAGGAGAAATATTGCAAAAATTTATTAATTACAGTATACGATTCGCAATATATGGAGACTTTTCAAAATATACAAGCAAACCATTCAAAGATTTTGTCTATGAATGCAACAGAGGAAAAGATATTTATTTTCAGCCAGACGCTTCTTGTGCGATTAATATGCTTTCTGGTTCGTAATCTTCTTGTCAACAATAGGTAAAATATGTTATTATCAAATTACGAAAAAATTCGAAAATTATAGTAGCTTGTATGCTGAAACAGGTGATCATAGAAAAGGAGGATTTACATGAAGTTCGAGTTTGATAAAAAAAGCTGGGAAACAATTGAAGATGGAGAAAAAAACTGCTATCTGCTTACCAATGGACTTGGCGGATACAGTAGTTTGACAATAATTGGAGCGGCAGCAAGAGGGGATCAGGCGCTTTTGATGTCAGCCAAAAGAGCACCAAATGTCAGAATGCATCTTGTTACAAATATGCTGGAAAAGCTTATTGTTGATGAAAAAGAACATATCTTGACTTCTCAGCGTATGAAGTCCGGAGAAGATTATAAGGGGTATCAATATCTGGAAAAGTTTGTCTATGATGATTTTGATGAAAATGCGCCTTTCTGGATTTTTCAGGTGGATGGTGTGACAGTGCGCAAAAACATATTGATGGTGCATAATGAAAATACGGTAGCTTTGAAATATGAAATCCAAAATCCTTTGCATAAAAAAGTATCTTTGGAATTGACGCCATTACTGCGGTTTAGTTCCAAAAAAGAGCTTTTTGATGACTCACAGAATCTTGAATGCTATCAAATAAACCATACCACAGATTCAAATGAAAATGAGGGAACTTGTTACAGCTTGACAGGAAATGAAAATCAGCTCTATGTTGCAACAAATGCAGCACTGCATGAACAAGAACCTTGCTTATTTGGAGAAATGTATTTTTCACAAGATGAGCGGGATGGACGGGAGGAATATGGAAGCGCTTTCATGAATCACCGACTTGATACACAGACCGATCAAGATACAACAGTTTGTGTGATACTCAGCACAAAGCCATATATGTATTCAGCATCATTATTTACTACACTTGTACAAAACAAAAATGAGCGCAGCAAGCTGCTGCTTGAACAGGCAAACATGGCGTCAGAGCTCGGCAAACAGCTTGTTTTGAGTGCTGATGCCTATGTGGTAAAACGTGATTCAACCAATGGAATGAGTGTTATTGCAGGCTATCCGTTTTTTGAAGACTGGGGTCGTGATACAATGATCTCACTTGCTGGAACAACGCTGATGACAGGGCGGTTAGAAGACTGCAAAAGCATTCTTAGGACCTTTGCAAAATATGTAAAAAATGGCCTGCTACCAAACCTGTTTCCAGAGGGCGGCGAGTTCCCTCACTATAATTCTGTGGATGCACCGCTGCTTTTTGTCAACTCTGTTTACGAATATGTAACGATTTCAAAAGACACTGCATTCCAAGAAGAGATGATTCCTATATTGGAACAGATTATAGACGCTTATCAAAACGGAACAGATTATCATATTAAAATGGATGAAGATAGCTTGATTATGGCTGGAGCTGGTTTCGAACAATTAACATGGATGGATGTACGTGTAGGCGATTTCCTTCCTACGCCAAGGCATGGTAAACCTGTAGAAATCAATGCGTATTGGTACAATGCATTGATGGTAATGTATACTTTGACACAAAAGACAGCATACAAAGAACTGGCAGAAATGGTAAAAGCTTCTTTCTGCGAAAAGTTCTGGAACGAAAATGAACAGTGCCTAAAGGATGTTCTTTCTGGCGGAAAAGATGAAAATCAGATTCGCTGCAATCAAATATGGGCATTGACAATGCCATTTACGATGCTTCCTGATGAAAAAGAAGCGCTGGTTATCAAAAAGGTTAAAGAAGAACTTTATACAACAGTAGGGATTCGCACTTTGTCCAGAAACGATCCTGATTTTCACGAAATCTATATTGGCAGGGTAGAAGAGCGTGACAGAGCATATCATCAGGGAACTGTTTGGGCATTCCCATTGGGAGCATACTATAGAGCTTGTATTCGATATGCGCAAAAATGTTCTGATGCCGTGGAGGCAGAACGCATTAAGAACGAACTTCAAGAGGGCTTTGATGCTTTAAAAACTTGGCTTGAAGAAGGCTGTGTGTCACAAATTGCAGAAATTTATGATGGTGGTACGCCAACAATATCAAGAGGCTGTTTTGCACAGGCTTGGAGTGTCGCAGAGCTTCTCAGAGCAGTTTATGATTACGAAAGAATGTAGCGCTTTAGATTTCATGTCTGTTATGCATTAGAAAGGATACGATAATTCATTTATGAAAACATTGTATGTGACTGATGTGATATGTTGTGAACTGTAGATGTAAACATTTCCGGGAAACGCTGTATTTTAGCGGAAATGTGCATCTGCTAGTCAGATACAAGTATCTGACTCTTGCGGCATTCGCCAAATTGACATACAAGTATGGAAGCATCTTGCAGAAATTGATGAAGAATGCAATGCGATGATGGACAGTCTTGTGGGGCAGATGGCAGGGAAAGAGGGCGTAACCGAACAGCTAAAGTCCGATGACTGGCTCGGCTGGCTTCAGAAGATGAACAGCATCAGGAGCAGGGTGGAGGAGGTTGTGCTGCACAATCTGATATATTCCCTTTAATATTGTGGCGGTTCCGTGTTTTGGTTACTTTTCACGGGGTGGGGAAATATAATTGAAT
>OFGE01002573.1_pt1 | contig 13203 bp, 9 predicted proteins | sample 1521681 | NCBI WGS metagenome assembly OFGE01 (sample SAMEA3504093, study PRJEB24116) | mouse gut metagenome | biome: mouse gut; feature: mouse-associated habitat; material: faeces | place: Denmark | collected 2011 | reverse complement strand
AAAAAGTTGCTGAAGCTGGGCAAGTCATCTTGGCAAATCAAGGTAAATTTGTTTTTCGTAAAGCAACTTAAAAATAGAAGGAGGAGAAGTATTTTTGGAAAAAATTAAATGGACAGCAAATGAAATGCCGAAGACGGAGGATAAGTACTTACCTCTGATGTCTAAAGAAAAAATTGAGAAAGCTTTGGCTTTTCACAAAAGTTTTCCACAGTATTCAGAAACACCATTAGCAGAATTGAATCATATGGCCGCGTATCTGGGGTTAAATGATTTCTTTGTTAAAGATGAATCTTATCGCTTTGGTTTAAATGCTTTTAAAGTATTAGGTGGTTCGTTTGCCATGGCTAACTATATTGCCGAAAAATTAAAGAAAGATGTTTCGGAACTAACATATGATGAATTAACTTCTGATCAATTACGATCAGCTTTTGGACAAGCTACGTTTTTTACAGCAACTGATGGCAACCATGGACGAGGAGTCGCTTGGGCTGCGAATAAATTAGGCCAAAAATCAGTTGTACTCATGCCGAAGGGTTCAACACAGACGAGAAAAGAAAATATTGAAAAAGAAGACGCAACCGTCACAATCGAAGAAGTTAATTACGATGAATGTGTGCGAATGGCTAATAAAATGGCCGAAGAAACTGAAAACGGTGTCATGGTTCAAGACACCGCTTGGGACGGATATGAAAAAATTCCGACTTGGATTATGCAAGGATACGGAACGATGGCGTTAGAAGCCTCTCAACAATTAAGAAAGTTTGGCTCTGAACGACCTAGTCATGTTTTTGTTCAAGCTGGTGTCGGCAGTTTAGCTGGTGCAGTGATTGGTTATTTTGCTAATGCTTTTCCAGAAAACCCACCGATTATGGTCGTAGTTGAGGCACAGGCGGCTGACTGTTTATATCAATCAGCAATTAAAAAAGACGGAGAAATTCGCTTTGTCGATGGTGATTTACAGACAATTATGGCTGGCCTAGCATGTGGAGAACCTAATACGATTTCTTTTGATATTCTAAAAAATCATACATCCTTCTTTGTTTCAGCACCAGATTGGGTTTCTGAAAAGGGAATGCGTATGTTGGGAGCGCCATTAAAAGGGGATCCGCAAGTTGTATCAGGCGAATCTGGGGCAGTAGCAATGGGCTTAGTAGCTACAGTGATGCAAGATCCCGACTATCAAGAATTACGTGAGGCATTGCAACTGGATGAGACGTCAAACGTTTTAATGTTTTCTACCGAAGGGGACACTGATCCAGACAATTATAAAAAAATTTTATGGAGGTAAAAGGAATGGATTTTAATGCAGTAAATGCAGCAGCAGAAGGTTACAGAGAAGATATGGTCAAATTTTTAAGAGACCTTGTCAAAATTCCAGGAGAAAGTGCAGAAGAAGGCAACAAAATTGCGCGAGCAAAAGCCGAAATGGAAAAATTAGGTTTCGATAAAATTGACATTGATCCTCAAGGGAATTTACTTGGTTATATGGGCTCTGGTGAAAAATTAATTGCTTTTGATGGGCACATGGATACTGTCGGAATTGGTGAAATGAGTAACTGGAAATTTGATCCTTACGATGGCTATGAAACAGAAACTGAGATCGGTGGTCGCGGTACGTCTGACCAAGAGGGCGGGATTGTTTCGGCTATTTATGGCGCTAAAATCATGAAAGATTTAGGTCTATTATCAGAAAAATACACTGCTTTGGTAACAGTTACTGTCCAAGAAGAAGACTGTGACGGTTTATGCTGGCAGTACATTATCAAAGAAGACGGTATCCGTCCAGAATTTGTTGTTTCAACAGAGCCAACAGATGGTGGGATTTATCGTGGTCAACGAGGCCGAATGGAAATTAAAGTTGATGTCAAAGGCGTTTCGTGTCATGGCTCAGCACCAGAACGTGGAGATAATGCCATTTACAAAATGGCGGATATCTTACAAGATGTTCGTGCCTTAAACAACAATGGAGATACAGAAAGCACAGCGATTCGTGGTTTAGTTCGTATGTTAGATCCTAAGTACAATCCAGAGTGGCAAGAAGCCCGTTTCTTAGGACGTGGTACGGTGACTGTTTCGCAAATTTTCCATTCTTCACCAAGTCGGTGTGCTGTTGCGGATGGCTGTACCGTTTCACTAGACCGTCGAATGACTGCTGGAGAAACTTGGGAAAGTTGTTTAGAAGAAATTCGCAATTTACCAGCTGTTAAAAAATATGGAGATGATGTGACGGTTTCAATGTACAACTATGATCGTCCTTCTTATACGGATTTAACTTATGAAATTGAATGTTATTTCCCAACGTGGGTAATTCCAGAAAATCATGATGTAACAAAAGCCTTGATGGAAACGCATAAAAATCTCTATGGAGAAACACGGAAAGGCTCTGTAGAAACAGTGGAAATGCGTGAAGAACGCCCATTGTTAGATAAGTGGACCTTCTCAACAAATGGCGTTTCAATTATGGGACGTAATGGTATTCCTTGTATTGGTTTCGGGCCAGGGGCCGAAGCACAAGCACATGCACCAAATGAAAAAACTTGGAAAGATGATTTGGTTCGTTGTGCAGCCGTTTATGCGGCATTACCAACGGTCTATTGTGGTTAAGTAAAGGATTATTAGACAAGAAAAAAGGAGCAGATGGAATGGAAACGTTTAAAGAATATATTGAGAAATTAGATAAATTAGAATTTGAAAAAATGTACGAAAATGACTTTTTCCTAACTTGGGAAAAAACAAGAGATGAATTAGAAGCTGTTTTCACAGTTGCCGATACATTACGCTATTTAAGAGAAAATAATATTTCAACTAAAATCTTTGATAGTGGCTTGGGGATTTCTTTATTCCGCGACAACTCTACAAGAACACGTTTTAGTTTCGCTTCAGCGTGTAATCTTTTGGGCTTAGAAGTTCAAGATTTAGACGAAGGAAAAAGTCAAATTTCTCACGGAGAAACTGTTCGTGAGACAGCAAACATGATTTCTTTTATGGCTGATATCATTGGTATTCGTGATGACATGTACATTGGTAAAGGCAATGCTTACATGCACGAAGTATCAGAATCTGTCCAAGAAGGATATAAAGATGGGGTATTGGAACAGCGCCCAACGTTAGTGAATTTACAATGTGATATTGACCATCCGACGCAAGCAATGGCGGATGCGTTGCATTTAATTCATGAATTTGGTGGCATTGAAAACCTGAAAGGGAAAAAAGTTGCCATGACTTGGGCGTATTCACCATCTTATGGAAAACCATTATCTGTTCCTCAAGGAATTGTTGGTCTAATGACCCGTTTAGGAATGGATGTCGTCTTAGCACATCCAGAAGGTTATGAAATTATGCCAGAAGTAGAAGAAGTTGCGAAGAAAAATGCGGCAGAATTTGGTGGAAACTTTACTAAAACGAATAGTATGGCAGAAGCATTCAAAGATGCGGATGTTGTTTATCCGAAAAGCTGGGCACCTTTTGCGGCAATGGAAAAGCGAACTGAATTATATGGCAATGGTGACCAAGCAGGAATTGATCAATTAGAACAAGAATTACTTTCTCAAAATAAAAAGCACAAAGATTGGGAATGTACAGAAGAATTGATGAAAACAACAAAAGACGGCAAAGCTTTGTATATGCATTGTCTACCAGCTGATATTACTGGCGTTAGTTGTGAAGAAGGCGAAGTGGAAGCTTCTGTTTTCGATCGTTATCGGGTCGAACTTTACAAAGAAGCTAGCTACAAACCGTATGTTATTGCGGCTATGATTTTCTTAAGTAAAGTAAAAAATCCGCAAAAAACCTTAACAGAATTAGCGGATAAAGCGACACCAAGAGAAGTAAAATAATGAATTTGGCATGAAGACAGATGCTTTTTCTTTACACAATGAATCATTAGAAGTTGCCTCTTCAACATGAACAAATAAGACCTTCCCAAGTCTATTCATGAATGTGTGATTGTCTCGAGTCAAGAACGCTTAGTCATGTGCGTTGACTTCATGCAACGACAACAGACAGTTAATACGAAAACTCGTTGTGAAAAAGAAAAAGCATCGTCCTTTTTATAAAACAGAAAATGAGGTGAAGCAATGGGCAAACGCGTCGTAGTAGCTTTAGGTGGCAATGCTTTAGGAAATAATTTGACGGAGCAGATGACTGCCGTAAAACAGACCTCCAAAGCGATTGCAGATTTGATTGAAGCAGGATATGAAGTTATTTTATCTCATGGCAATGGTCCTCAAGTGGGGATGATTCAATTAGCTATGGAAGAATTTTCCTTTAATAATCCACAATATCCAGTTGTTCCGTTATCCATGTGCGTAGCCATGAGTCAAAGTTACATTGGCTATGATTTAGAGAATGCGCTACAAGAAGAGTTGCGTCAACGAAATATAAGTAAAGCCGTCACCACCGTAGTCACTCAAGTGGTCGTGGATGAAAATGATCCGGCGTTCAAAAAACCAACGAAACCAATTGGTCGCTTCATGACAAAAGAAGAAGCAGAACAATTAGTCAAAGAAAAAAATATACAAGTGATGGAAGATGCTGGCCGTGGTTATCGCCAAGTCGTCGCTTCTCCTAAACCAAAAAATATTGTCGAACTTCTCACGATTCAAACATTGGTTGATGCTGGCCAAACAGTCATTGCTGGCGGCGGTGGTGGCATCCCAGTCATTCAAGAAGGGAACCGACTAAAAGGTGTCAATGCAGTCATCGACAAAGATTTTTGTAGTGAACGACTGGCTGAACAAGTGGATGCTGATCTGCTCGTGATTTTAACAGCAGTTGAAAAAGTTTGTATTAATTTTGGTAAAGAAAATCAAGAAGCCTTAGGGAATGTTTCAACAGAAAAAATGAAACAATATGCGCAAGAAGGTCAGTTTGCTCCAGGTTCAATGTTACCAAAAGTTGAAGCAGCGATTAAGTTTGCTGAATCTAAGCCAGGTCGAAAAACATTGATTACGTTATTAGAAAAAGCCAAAGAAGGATTATCTGGAAAAACAGGGACTTTAATTGAAAATAAAGAATCATAGAATGGAGGAAAACGATGACAAACAAAATGATTAATTCTGCACAGGCACCAGCTACTGTAGGACCTTATTCACATTCTGTCTTAGCGGGAAATACGTTGTACATTTCTGGACAACTAGGATTAGATCCGCAATCGGGCGAAATGAAGACTACAGTGGAAGAACAAGCAAAACAAGCTTTTATCAATTTAGGTTCGATTTTAAAAGAGGTCGAGATGACCTATGATAATGTTGTGAAAACAACGGTGTTTTTACAACATATGTCTGATTTTAGCAAAATTAACGAAATCTATGGGAATTACTTTTCAGAAGTTTTGCCTGCACGTTCTTGTGTAGAAGTAGCCAAGTTGCCAAAAGATGGTTTATTTGAAATTGAAGCAGTTGCTGTCAAAGGATAATTTTTAAGATGTTTCTGAGGGAAAAAGGATTGCATTCTTTATTGATTAAGGGGAACAATCCTTTTAGAATAAAAAGAAGAAGGAAACGATCCTATGAATGAAAAAAAAGAGCAAGCATTATTTGAATATGATGCGAAACTATCAATTTCTGAAGCAATTCCGATGGGATTGCAACACGTTGTCGCAGCAGTAGTAGGGATTGTCACACCGGGAATCATGATTGCCAAAGTTTGCCAATTAAGTCCTAGTGATACGACTATTTTGATTCAAACATCATTGATTTTTTCAGCAGTTGCAACGTTAATTCAACTTTTCCCTATTTTTGGAAAAGTGGGTTCACGGTTACCAGTTATGATGGGGGCAAGTTTTGCGTATGTACCGATTTTGATGGCCATCGGAGCTGATTTTGGGATTGCAGCAATTTTTGGTTCCCAATTAGTTGGCAGTATTCTTGTTATTATTGTTGGTTTGTTCATTAAAAAAATCCGTGTGTTGTTTCCGCCTTTAGTAACAGGAACGGTTATTTTAAGCATTGGACTATCCTTGTTTCCTGTTGCGATTAAGTATATGGCAGGAGGAGCTGGTAGTGCTGATTTTGGTTCAGCCCGGAATTGGTTAGTTGCATTATTAACCTTTGCGATTGTCTTTTACTTCAATTATTTTGCAAAAGGATTTTTGAAGTTATCCGCAATTTTAAACGGAATGGTTATTGGCTATTTGATTTCTTTAGCTTTAGGGATGGTTAGTTTTGAGCCAGTTCAAAATGCTAAAATCGTTCAGGTAATTACCCCGTTTCACTTTGGACTGGATTTTCAATTGGTACCAATCTTTACGCTTGTGGTGATGTTTATTGTTGATGCTGTTCAAGCCATCGGTCAATTTACAGCAACAACGGTTGGGGCAATGGATCGGGATGCAACGGATGAAGAATTATCTGGCGGAATTATGGGGAGTGGTTTCACTAACTTTATTGGCAGTTTATTTGGATCAATCCCAGTGGCAACTTTTGGACAAAATGTTGGTCTGGTTACGGTAACAAAAGTGATTAATAAATATGTTCTGGTTTTCGCTTCAGTTATATTATTAATTGCTGGTTTTGTTCCGAAAGTAGCTGCATTATTAACTACGATTCCTTACGCGGTAATTGGTGGCGCAACGATTTCAGTTTTTGCTTCTATTTCTATGACAGGTATTCGGATGATTGCTTCGCAGGAAATGACTCCTCGAAATACTGGGGTTGTCGGAACAGCTCTAGCATTTGGAATTGGTGTCACATTGTCTACTGGAAGCTTAGCTGGTTTTCCAACTTGGGTAACAACGATTTTCGGTAATTCGGAAGTTATCTTAACCACTTTGGTAGCAGTCCTTTTAAATGTCATTTTAAAACCAAAAAAGCGTGTAGCACTTGAGTGAAGATTGCTTTTTTTGATACGAAAGTGAGTAAGCTTTCGTATCCTTTTTCCCTTACGTTATCTATAAAAAAATGAACGAATAAAGGAGGAGAAGATGTTTACGTATTCCCTAAACTTAAAATTAAAAACAGATCGGAACTTTTTTGGTCCTGGCGTTGTCGAAGTTTTACAAAAAATTCAGCAAACTGGTTCACTAAACTTAGCGGCAAAAGAGATGAAAATGTCTTATAATAAGGCATGGCGGATTGTGCGGGTAGCTGAAGAAGAGCTATCTTTTCCATTAATTATCAAAAGCGTTGGCGGTTGTAATGGTGGCGGGTCAATTGTTACGGATCAAGGAAAAGAGTTGATTGATCAATATCTTTTATTTGAGAAAAAAGTGTATCAACAGGTAGAGGCATGCTTTGAAGAAATATTTAAAGAACAGGATGTAGTATCGGAGGAACTGAAATGAGAGAAGTATTTCAGCGTTTGAAACAGGCAATATTGGAAAAGCAAGACACGATGTTATTAACGATTGGTACAAGTTCAGGATCCACACCACGAAGTCAAGGGGCTAGAATGCTGGTTTCCGCCGAAGGTAGAATAGCCGGAACTGTTGGTGGTGGGGCGGTTGAATTTCAGGCTGAACAAGTGGCAAAAAAGCTAGTTCTTGAGAAAGAAAATGCACAACGTCAATTTATTTTAGCCCCGAATAATATTGCTGATTTAGGTATGGTCTGTGGCGGGAATGTCACGATTTTTTTCCATTATCTTTCATGGGAAACGCCATTTTTAAAGGAGTTGTGTGAATCCATAGAAACGCATTTTCAAAATAACCAACAAGGTTGGTTAGTGACTGAACTAGATCAAAACAATTTAGGAAAAGTATCCTTTTATAGTGAAACAGGCGAATTGATTGGTCCCACTTCTTGGGAGGGGGAATTAAGTTTGCTACCTAAAGGTATCCATTGTGAGCAAAAAGAGGACATAATTTTTTTAACAGAAGCGATCCTCCAAGTAGGGAAAGTGTATATTTTTGGAAGTGGTCATGTTGCACGCGCATTGGTACCTATTTTAAACTATTTATCGTTTTATTGCGTTGTAGTGGACGATCGTCCAGAATTTTTGACGGCACAAGCTTTTCCACAAGCTGAAGAACTACGGGTGATTCCTTTAGAAAATTTAGCTGCGTTTATTGAAATAACGGCGGACGATTATGGTATAGTAATTACCAGAGGACACAATTTTGATTTCATCGTTGCCAAACAGTTATTGGAAACACCAGCCAAATATATTGGTGTGATGGGGAGCAAACACAAAATTGCTTCACAAGTTCGACGGTTAAAAGAGGTCGGTTATACAATGACTGAAATTGAAAGAATTTTCATGCCAATTGGCTTAGACATTGCAGCCGAAACACCAGAAGAGTTAGCGATTAGCATCGCGGGAGAATTAATTCAACAGCGCTATCAATAATGCGAACCTTTAAATTAAATAAAAAACTTTTTTTGCTAAAAAATAATTTTTAGAACGGAGATTTGTGGTATAATCTAGGTGATTGAACACTAAACTATATCAGAAATCGAGGTGCAAGAAATGTATTCAATTATTGTAAATGGTCAAAGTGAAACCTGTGAAACAAACAAAAAATTAATGGACTTTTTGCGGGAGGATCTGGGCCTAACTGGAACAAAAGATGGCTGTAACCAAGGCTCTTGCGGTGCATGTACGGTGTTAGTAAATGGAAAGGCTTCCAAAGCATGTTTGTTTACTCTAGAAAAATTAGCTGGTAAAGAAGTCACGACAATCGAAGGTTTAAGCCAACGGCAAAAAGATGTCTATGCCTATGCGTTTGCAAAAACGGGTGCAGTTCAGTGCGGGTATTGCATCCCTGGGATGGTTATTTCGGCACAAGGATTATTGAACAAGAAACCCGAACCCACAAAAGAAGACATTCAGAAAGCTATACGAGGAAACATTTGTCGTTGTACAGGATATGTGAAAATAATAGAAGCCATTCAGTTAGCTGCTAAAATGTTTTGTGAAGAAGCGAGCATTCCAGAAGAACATTCAAATGGTAAATTAGGGGAAGACTTCCAACGGGTCGATGCAGTGGAGAAAACCTTAGGAACAGGGATTTATGTAGATGACATTGACATAGAAGGAATGCTTCATGCATCTGCTTTGCGGAGTGCCTATCCTCGCGCAAAAGTTCTATCAATCGATAGTACCCAAGCATTGGCGCATCCTGACTGTGTGGCTGTGTTCACAGCTAAAGACGTTCCAGGAAATAATAAAATTGGTCATTTAGAATTTATTTCCGATTGGGATGTAATGATTCCAGAAGGAGAAATAACACGGTATGTTGGGGATGCAGTAGCACTCGTTGTTTCAAAAAGAAAAGAAACCTTACCAGAGATAAAAAATTTAGTGGAAGTTGATTACGAAGAAATGATACCGCTTACTTCTTGTGAAGCTGCTTTAGCAGAAGGTGCACCAGCTATTCATGAAAAGGGCAATATCTTGTCTCATGAACACTTGGTACGTGGCAATGCAGAGGAAGTGTTAGAAAATTCTGCGTTTGTAGTGACAGAACATTATTCCGTACCAATTAATGAACATGCCTTTATGGAGCCCGAATGTGCGATTGCACAACCTGAAGGTGAGGGCATTTTACTCTTTAGTGCGGGTCAAAGTATCTATGATGAACAACGGGAAGTGGCTCGGATGCTAGGGCTAGACAAGGAAAAAATTCATGTTCAATCAAAACTTGTTGGTGGTGGTTTTGGTGGAAAAGAAGACATGAGTGTTCAGCATCATGCATCCTTAGCCGCTTGGTTATTGAAGAAACCAGTAAAAGTACTGCTAAGCCGTGAAGAAAGTTTGATGGTTCATCCCAAACGCCATGGCATGGAAATGGACTTTACGACCGGCTGTGATGAAGAAGGCAATTTAACTGCAATGAAAGCAGTGATTTATGCGGATACTGGGGCCTATGCTTCTTTAGGAGGACCGGTATTGCAACGGGCTTGTACACATGCGGCAGGTCCCTACAAGTATCAAACGATTGATGTGGAAGGGTTTGCTGTATATACTAATAATCCGCCAGCAGGTGCATTTCGCGGATTTGGTGTTTGCCAAACGGCTTTTGCAATTGAAAGTAATTTAAACTTGTTAGCAGAAAAAGTCGGACTATCACCATGGGAAATACGCTTTAAAAATGCCGTCGCCCCAGGAGATACTTTACCGAATGGACAATTGGTCTCGAAAAATGCAGCGTTAAAAGAAGCCTTGTTAGCGGTTAAAGACGTCTATGAACAAGCGGAAGTTGCTGGAATTTCTAGTTTCTTTAAAAATAGTGGCGTGGGTGTGGGGCTACCTGATACAGGGCGTTGTATTATTTCTGTTGAAGAAGGAAAAATACATGTCCGCACAAGTGCTGCTTGTATCGGTCAAGGGATGGCAACCGTTACGACGCAAATTGCCTGTGAAACATTAAATTTACCACCAGAAATGATTGTTGCGGAAGCCCCTGATACAAGAAGAACACCGAATTCAGGAACGACAACGGCTTCGAGGCAGTCACTCTTCACAGGAGAAGCAACTAGAAGAGCGGCAATGCAATTACGGTATGAGCTTGATATGGGACGTGCTTTAAGCGATTTGGAAGGCGAAGAATTTTATGGGGAATATTCAGCGAAAACGGATCCATTAATTAATGATAAAAAAAGTCCAGTTAGTCATGCTGGTTATGGTTATGCTGCTGAAGTAGCTATTCTAGATGACAAAGGAAAAGTAGCTAAATTTGTGGCTGCGTATGATATGGGGCAAGTGGTGAATCCACGAGCTGCTGAAGGTCAAATTGAAGGTGGGATTGCAATGGGCATGGGGTATGCTTTAACTGAAAAATTTGCCTTAGAAGAAGGCTATGTTAAAGCAAAATATGCAACGCTAGGATTAGTGAACGCCACTCAAGTACCACCAATCGAAACAATTTTGGTTCATGCTGACAATCTTCACGAAGGTTTAGCTTATGGAATTAAAGGCGTAGGTGAGTTAGCAACGATCCCTACCGCACCAGCTTTAGCAGGCGCATATTTTGCCTTGGATGGTCAGCTCCGACCAAGTCTGCCTTTAGAAAATACCCCTTATCAAAAGAAAAAAAGATAAAAGGAGACAACTCATGTCACTCGTTAGTGTCATTATTCTAGCATCGGGCAATTCACAACGGATGGGCCAAAATAAATTGTTCTTAAAATATCAAGGAAAAACATTTTTAGAGCACACGTTAACCTTAGTGAATCAATTAGACGTATTAGAACGGATTTTAGTTGTTTCGCCTGAGAATCAGCCAGCGTTTCCTTTACCTAAGAACATTCAGTTGATTCTCAATCATCAATGGCAAGAAGGACAAAGTAGCAGTATTCGTTTAGGAACCGAACAAGCTCGGGGAGCTGGCTATTTATACTTACCTAGCGATCAACCATTGTTAACACCTAAAATGCTACAACTCGTGTTAGATAAATGTCAGAGAAATAAAATTGTAGTGCCATTACAAAAAGATGGCTGTCCTAGTAGTCCAGTATTATTCGGTAATCAATTTCGACAAGAACTATTAACATTGACTGGTGAAAAAGGCGGACGCATGATTTATGAACGCTTTCCAGAAGCAGTTCAGATGCTGAGAATAGCGACTCCTGGCCGTTTGAAAGATATCGACACGCCAGAAGAGTACCAAAAATTAATTCAAGAAACCAATAGTTAGAGAGGAAAAACGTATGAAGGACTTGGTTTATTTAAATTATGCAGCGACTTCCTATAAAAAATTTCCAGCAACCATTGAGGCTTTGACTGCCTATTTAGCAGAAAATCAGTTCATGAATTACGGAAGAAATGCCCCTTTGCTTAGAGAGGGGCTTCCTCTTTTAGAGACACGTCAATTGTTAGCAGACTTTTTTCAGGCATCCAGTGCGGCTCAGATTACGTTTACGAATAACGCAACAACTTCCTTAAATCTTGCATTAGCGGGGATTTTACAACCTGGCGACCATGTGATTACGACTATGTTAGAACATCATGCAGTAGCCAGACCTCTTCACTTGCTTGAGAAAGAACGAGGCATTTCAGTGACGTATATTGCTTGTCAAAAAACTGGCCTGTTAGATGTAGAAGATATTCAGCGAGCTTGGCGAACGAATACAAAAGCCTTGGTGATGACACACGCATCCAATGTCTTAGGCACCATTTTACCCATTGAAGAATGTTTTCAATGGGCTCAACAGAAAGGATTATTAACCGTTTTGGATGCGGCTCAAACGGCGGGATTTTTACCAATAAAAATGACCCAGATGGCCATTGATGTGTTAGCCTTTACTGGACATAAAAGCTTATATGGATTAGCAGGTATTGGTGGGTTAGCTTTTAGTGAGCGAGGGGCTGAAGCGGTCAAACCATTGATAACGGGCGGTACAGGTAGCCATTCTAATTCCTTTGATCAACCCTCTTTTTTACCAGATAAATTTGAAGCTGGTACGTTAAACAGTTTAGGTATTCTAAGCTTAAATAGTTCTGTTAAAGAGTTGAATAAAATTGGTTTAGCAGCGATTCAAAAGCATGAGCGAACCTTAATGCAGAATTTTTTAAATGGTTTATCAGGGTTACCTGTCACAATTTTAGGAACCAAGGACGTGGCACAAACTGTCCCTGTTGTTTCTATCACACTGTGGAATCAGGAAGAAACAGTAGTGGCACAGCAACTAGCAGAACAATATGGCATTATGACGCGCGCAGGTTTGCATTGTGCACCATTAGCCCATGAAACAGCCGGGACTTTAGCAACTGGCACCTTACGTTTTAGCTTTGGTTGGCAGACAACGCCTGAAGAAATTACTTGGACAATTCACGCTTTACAAGAACTACTAATTTGAGAAGGAGCGGACAGCATGGATTTTTTATCACAATGTACATCAGGTGGCTGCGGGGCAAAAATTGAATCCCGTGTACTGAACCAATTGTTGCAACACTTACCCGAAACACCGGCAAATGAGCGGCTACTCGTCGGATTTGAACATGCCGACGACGCCGCGGTTTACCAAATAACGCCTGAAAAAGCTTTGATTTCAACGGTAGATTTTTTTTCACCAATGGTCAATGATCCGTTATCATTTGGAAAAATTGCGGTCGCTAATGCTTTAAGTGATGTCTATGCCATGGGCGGAACAGTCCTTTATGCGCTAAATCTTGTTTGTTTTCCACAAAAGATGTCAAAAGAATGGTTGGAACAAATGCTCTTGGGTGGCAGTTTAAAATTAAAGGAAGCGGGCGTTATCGTATGCGAGAACAATAAGCTTGCATGCCGCACCGCAATCCGCGCAATCGGCAGAGATTTCCAGG
>OFGE01002571.1_pt1 | contig 13219 bp, 8 predicted proteins | sample 1521681 | NCBI WGS metagenome assembly OFGE01 (sample SAMEA3504093, study PRJEB24116) | mouse gut metagenome | biome: mouse gut; feature: mouse-associated habitat; material: faeces | place: Denmark | collected 2011 | reverse complement strand
CGGCCCCGGCCTCCGTCCCTCCGCCGCAAACCCTAAACCCGCTCCAGCAGGAACCTTATCTCCCCCTCCGGCACAGGCAGCTCACACCACTCCCCGTCCCGCAGAATCACATCCGTCCCCGCCAGCCGGTAATCCCCAAAACCTTCCATCAAAACCCGCGCCCTCAGCGCCTCCCTCTTCCAAGGCCCGGACACCGCCTTCAGCTCAATCCGCTCAAAGCCCTCGCCCAGCAAAACACCATCCTCCAGGCTCCATTCCCCATAATCGCACTCCGCATGGATACGCCCCTCTGCCCCGATATAATGGAACCGCCGCCCCACGCCATCCCGGCATGTGACCCGCAGCCCCTCCCGAGCTTCCTCCAGGAACCCTCCGTAGCACACCCTGCCGAAGACCGGATCCTCCGCCACCACCGTGGCAGCCCCTCTCAGCCCTCCGCAGAACCCCAGGTCGATCTCACAGGAATAATACCATGCCCCGCCGTGATGGGGCTGGTTCAGCCAGGTCTCCCCGCCGTAGAGCGGTTCAAACCCCCCGCTGGCGCAGCCGTCCTTCTCCTTCCCCGGGAACCAGTAGCCATACCCGCTCTCCTCGTCCCCGCAGTTCAACAGCGCCCAGCTCCCCAGCAGGGACCCATAGGCCAGCCGCAGCATCCCGAAAGGCTCCTGCGCGTAATAACACGCATAATCCAACAGGGAATCCCCGCCCATCTGGGTCATATAGCTCAGCGTATAGTGCAGATCGTCCCCCCGGTAATCGCTGCCGTACCAGAAATACGCAGGCTCCAGCAGCCCCCTGCAGGCCACATTGCAGGCCGTCTGGTTCTCCATGAACTCCACAGCCCTGCCATAGTCCATATCCTCACCGTAGGGAAGCTTCCTGCAGCGCATCTCCGCCGTCTCCAGCGCCCTGGCCGCCAGCACATGGGTGCTCTCGAAGCCCGTGGTGTCGAAGGGATACTCGGAGCCGAACACGTCCTTGCACTCCTTCACGAAATACCCCATCTTCCGGTTCCAGTGCCCCTCCAGCACCTGGGCCTCCAGCTCCATCTTCTCCCGCTTCAGGGCCTCTATGATCTCCGGGATAGCCAGCTCATTGTAGAATCCTGTCTCATAGGCCGACCAGCCCTCCAGCTCCGCCGGAACCGTGAACAGGGCCCTGGCAGTGCCGTAAGCCCGCTGCAGATACTCTTTTGCAGACAACCTCGTAGTGACATTCTCCGCAAAAGCCGCCACCTGGTACATATTGTAATACATCAGCGCGATGTGGGGATAGTCGTACACACGCCACAGATGGGTCCGCCCTCTGTTTCCCGGATCCTCGGACTCCCGCAGCACATGCCAGTCCGGGATGCCGTAGATTCCGTAGGGGAAAGGCTCATCCTGCCTCTGCTGCAGCCCGCCCCAGACGAAATGCTGGATATAATCGTCCAGCGCGTCCACCTGGGCCTGATCCGGGCACACGGTCTGGGCCGAGGAGAGGAATGCCGGCTTGGAGAGCCCCGGATCGTCACAAGTCACCTCGTAAATCCGCCAGCCGCCGATTTTATCGTAATTGTCAGGGCTAAGGACCGCCCCCGTCTCATTGTTGTACTCGGCCAGCAGCCCGTTGTACCATTTCTCTTCGTCCCTGATCTGCTTGCCCGCGATGAAAGACGCCCGCTTCCCAAGCATGGTCCGCACGTCCTGTGTGACGAAATAATATACATTCATATACTTTCCGCCGTAATTCACCCTGACCGTGCGCTCGCCCAACTGCCGGAAAGCGATTCGGAAGATGTGGTATGCCCCATTTGTCCCCAGGGCCTCCACTTCCGCATCCTCCGCCTCCACCCGGAGCCCTTCCTCCGCCGAGACCGTCCAGACCGCTTCCGCTCCAGAGCTCCTTTCCTCCGCAGAGACCGTCCAGGCCGCTTCCGCGCCGGCCCTCCTGCCAACTTCCGGCTTCCACCGCAGAGCCAGCAGCACCGGCTGCTCCCTGGGAACCGTATACCCCGGGATGCTCTCCGCCATCACCTGCCCCTGCTCCACCAGGCGGCTCCGGCAGTCCTCATAATCCCCGGCGAACAGCATCCTCCCCCGGTAGCGATAGCACTCGCCGGGCTCCAGCTGGACGCTCACCGGCGCGATCCGGGCCCCAGCCGCAGCTTCGCGCCCTCCTCCGCCCTCTTCGCGCCGATTCCGCCGCTTAAGCTGTAGAGGATCACCACGCCCTTGCCGTCCGTCCCGTCCCGTCCGGGAATGGGTTCCAGAATCTCCTCATAGTGCACCCACTGGCTGTCCCCCCAGGGCAGCACCGCCAGAAGGCTTCCCTTGCCGTCACAGCGGTACAGCGTGGAATGGGAGCCATGGCCGGAGATGAAATGATGCCCTATCACCTCCCGCCCCGTGTCGCCGCCCCAGGTGAACTTGGTATGGCAGGGCCGAAGTCCAGGAGCCGCACCGGTTCGGAACACACGTTCTCCACCAGAATCTCCTGCTCCAGCACCTCACCCAGGCGGAAGCGGACCGTGACCTTCAGCTCCTCCCCCTGAACGCCGCCCTCATACCTTACGGAGCGTCCCCGCACCACAGGCGCGCTGTCGGCAAAGCCCTGGTCCGCCAGAGGCTGCCACTGCTTCCTCTCCCCGCCCTTCTCCCAGGTCAGATAGAGGTTCCCGTACCCTTTTTCCTCATTGAGATAGGGGATGTTGTCACCATCCCCCATCATAGACACCGAACGGATCGTACCGTCCTGAATCTGCGCCTTGAACCGGCTGTTGCAGAAATAATACTTCTCACCCATGATTGCTTCCTGTTATCCTTTCACTGCTCCTATCGTGATGCCGCCCACAAAGTATTTCTGGAAGAACGGATAGATACAGACGATCGGTATCGTCACCACCATGGTGGTGGCGGCCCGCACGGAAGATGTGGTCAGGTTCCGCATGGCCTCGAACTGCTTCTGCTCGCTCAGGAGCTTGGAGGCCTGCTCGCTCTCCATCAAAATCTTCCGCAGGTACACCTGCAGCGTATCCCAGTTTCCGCCGGAGTTGTAGATCATGACGTCGAACCATGAATTCCAGTGTCCCACCGCAGTCATGATGGCCGTCGCCGCCATCACCGGCGTGCACAGGGGCAATATCACCCGGAAATAGATCGTCAGCTCATTGGCGCCGTCCAGCCTGGCGCTCTCCGCCAGGGAATCAGGCAGCCCCTGGATGAAGGAAGCCATGAGCATCATGAAGTAAGCGCTGAACAGGGCCGGCAGCCAGTACACCGTGAAGGTGTCCAGCAGTCCTAAATTGGAGTACAGCAGGAACGTGGGGATCAGACCGCCGCCGAAGTACATGGTGATGATGAACACCAGGCGCACGAAGCGCTTGCCCACGAAATGCTGGATGGTGGTGATATAGCCCAAAAGCCCTGTGCACATGATGGTCAGGGTGGTGCCCACCACGGCACGCAGCACGGAGATCACCGCACCCTTGGCTATGTTGGTCCTGGTAAAGATATAGGAATAGTTCTCTACGGTGAAGGCCCTGGGCAGGAAGGCCAGGCCGCCCTTCACCGTGTCCGATCCTTCGTTGAAGGAGATCACAAGCTGGTTCCAGAAGGGGTAGATCATGACGAACGCGAACACCAGCATGAAACACACATTGAACACATCGAATATCTTGGATCCTAAACTAGTCTTGATTTTTGTGCCTTTTCTCTTCACTCTGATCACCCCCGTCTTAGAATAGTCTCATATCGGTGACTTTCGCCGAAATCTTATTGGAAATCAGCACCAGGATAAAGCCGAAGATCGACTTCATCAGGCCGATGGAGGTCGCGAAGGAATACCTCCCCAGCTGCATGCCGTAACGGTACACGTATGTATCGATGTTCTCGTACACTTCCTGGGTCAGCGGATTACCGATCAGCAGCTGCTGTTCGAATCCGGCGTTCAGGATGCCGCCGATGCCCATGATGAACAGCATGATCACCGTAGGCGCGATGCCGGGCAGCGTGATGTGCCAGGCCTTGCCGAACCGCCCCAGGCCGTCCACGGATCCGGCCTCATACAGAGTGCCGTCCACGCCTGCGATGGCTGAAATGTAGATGATGGCGGACCAGCCCACATCCTTCCAGATATTGGAGGTGGTCAGGATTCCCCAGAAATAATTCTTCTCGTTCAGGAAAGCGATCGGCTTGTCGATCACTCCCATGTTCAGCAGCAGCTCATTGATGTTGCCGTCCGTCCCGAGCAGCGTGAACAGGATGCTGGCCACCACCACCCAGGAGATGAAGTAAGGCAGATAGGAAATCGTCTGTACCACCTTTTTGAACAACGTGTGGTGGATTTCATTCAACAGCAGCGCAAAGACGATGGGCGCCACGAACCCTATGGTCATGGACAGGCCGCTGATCACCAGCGTGTTGCGGAACACCCGCCCCATGTCCGGGAGCTGGAAGAAATCGATCCAGTACTTGAGGCCCACGAACTTACAGTCCACCAGGCTCTGCCCCGGCGTGTAGTCGAAGAAGGCTATGACATTTCCCAGCATGGGAATGTAGCAGAATATGATGGCCCACAGGATGGCAACCGCGCTGATGGCCCACATCTGTCTCTGTGTCCGGAAGGATCTGATCAGTTCCTTCCTCTTTTTGGCTCTTTGTTCTTTACTTTTCATCTACCCCTCCTGAATCCTTATTCCCGTGAAGCGCAATGGGGGGTTGCCGAAGCCGCCCCCCATTGACATTTCCAACGTCCGCAGGCCCCGCCGCAAAGCATCGCCTGCAGACAAGCCTTACTATGTATTAGCCGTTGTACTTCTCCGCGTTGCTGTCGTGCTGGGACTTCACGTACTCCGTGATCTCCTCCAGGCCCAACTGGTTACAGGTCTCTCTGTACTCATAGAAGATGCTCTCGCAGGCCTCCTCGGACTCCGCAGTGACCATGTTGGCCCATGCCTCCTCCAGCTTGGACTTCACGTTCTCGTTCTTGGTGGTGATGTCCTGGGTAGCGTCCCAGGTCACTGCGAACAGGGAAGTGTCCTGCATGGGAGCGGTGTAGAAGCCCCAGCTGAGCTTCACGCCCTCATTGGAGAACTCGCCCGTGTCCGGATTCACCGGCCAGTAGTCGTAGATGGATACATGGGACACTCTGGGATCGATCAGGTCAAAGTTCTGCAGCTCATTGGTGTAGAGCCAGTTGCCGTTGAGGGCGATGGAGTAGATGCCCGCGCCGTTCTTCTCCTTCAGGTCGTGGTAGGAACCGATCTCCTCTTTCCTGTCCACGTCCAGGATGACATCCTTCATGAGCCATGTGCCGGCCTTGATGTCCACACAGTCCTCGACCCACTCGCCGTCCACCCAGTTGCCCACCTTAGTGTCTTCCTTGGCGATATCCCACACATTGTCCGCAGAGGGAGCGCCCCAGCCGATGACGAAGTTGCCCAGCTCGCTGTTCTCCCAGTTCAGATATCTCATGACCATGCCCAGATCCTTACACTTGTCGGTGACGATGCAGCGGTAGCTTCCCAGGAACCTGGAGGTCAGCAGGGTGGTGTCCTCCATGGAAAGGCCCTCCGCATGGACGGAGACATTGGCGATCCTCTTCTCCAGCTCCCAGTTCTCAGCATCCTGCGTAGCCCAGTACTGGTGCCCCCCCGTCCATCCGTACCACCATGCGTCGCAGTTTCCTACGATGGTGCCGTTGTGGATGTCGGTCATCAGCTTCTCGTAATCGGTGCTCAGGAAGGAAGGATCGATGATCTCCTCTCTGTACAGCTTGTTCATGAACTTGGCCATCTCCAGGCCCTCGTCCGTATTCAGCCAGTGGGTCATCTCGCCGCTGGCCTCGTCATACTTGTAGCCGCCGATGAAGCCGTAAGCGCCCAGCATGCCGTTCAGAAGGTTCTGTCCCTTCTTGTCGGTGGCGGACAGGCCGTAAGTCTTGTTGCCATTGTCGTCCGTGGGATGGTTGGCCAGGACTTTCTTCAGCACCTCATAATACTCCTCCGGGGTCTCGTAAATCTTGTCCTCTCCCAGCTCCTTCCAGTAGTCGTAGCGGATGCCGAAGTCGCTTCCGGCCACGTTCACGTTGTCGCCGTAGAGGGTGGCCAGCTTGTAGACCTTGCCGTCGCTGCTCTTCATCATGTTCATGTACTTGCCGTAGCGGCGGGTGATGTTGTCGCCGTACTTTTCCAGGGCCTCGGTCAGGTCAAGGGCCTTACCCTGAGCGATGAACTTCTCCGCCATGTCATCGGTCATGTTGGTGATGATGGCGGGATAGTCTCCGCTGGTGAGCCACAGCTGCAGCTGCTGGTCCATCTCCATGTTGCTGTACTGGAAGTTGATCTGGACGTTCATGTTGTCCAGCAGCCATTTATCCATGACCGCTTTGCCGCCCTTCTCGTCGGCCTCCAGCTCCTGCTGGTCTCCCATGCCGGCATATACATCCAGCACCAGGGTCTCCTCAGGCACTACCCAGCCCCACTCATTGGGCTCTCCCTTCAGGTCGGCAGATGACAGATCCTGCTCCTTGCCGCCCCCTCCCGAACCCTTGCCGCAGCCTGTCAGCATGGAAAACGCCATGGCGCCGGTCAGAAGCATTGCTAAGACTTTCTTCTTCATTATCCTTTCCCTCCTTAATTTCATGCGGATATCTCCGCGGTTTTATCAACAGTCTTGACAGACTTGCCAATCTATTCTGTACTAGTCCCCGTACCCGAAGGTCTCCCGCTCTACGATCCGGCAGGGCAGCTCCTCCCTGTGACAGCATGCCTGCCCTCCCGCCGCCAGGGCAATCAGCTTCTCCGCCGCCCGCTGCCCGATTTCCGCCAAGGGGATGCTGACGGACGTCAGCGCCGGCTCCACGAAACCGCACAGCTCTATATCATCGAATCCGATGAGGACGACTTCCTCCCCGATGGAAACGCCCAGCTCCTTCAACACCTTCATGGCGCCCACCGCCATCCAGTCGTTCATGCAGAACAGCGCGTCCGGCCGCTCCTCCAGCGCCATCAGCTTCCGGCAGGCCAGCTCCCCGGAACAGTCGCTCCAGTCGCCGTATACGATCAGCTCCGGATCCAGGACAGCCCCGGCATCCATCAGCGCCGTCTGATACCCCATCAGGCGCTTGTAGGCGGGAACCGATTCCACCGGGCCGCTGATCAGCCCTATCCGCCTGCGGCCCTGCCGCAGCATGGCTTCCACCGCCCGGGTGGTCACCCGCTGATTGTCATTGTTGACCATATAATCCCCGGGGTTCTTGGTATAGCTGTAAGCGTATACCAGAGGGATATCCGTCTGGAGCAGCCCCGTGATGTCCCGGTCATGCATCCCCACATAGATGATGCCGCAGGCTCCTACCATCCGGAAGATTTCCACCTTGTCCCTGATTTCATCGCGGTAGTCCATGACCAGGCTGTAGTCCTGCCTGCCGTCCCGCCAAATCCTGCTGTTCAGGTTCAGGTCGCCCAGGAGAATCTGGTAGTTCTCCCTGTCCGCCGTCTGGTTGATGCCCTGGACGATGTTGTTGACCTGGAAAGTGGCAATGTCCTCCGAAATGATGCCTATGATGTTGCTCCTGCTGGACCGCAGCGCCCTGGCCGCGATGTTGGGCTGGTATCCCAGCTCCCTGGCCGCCATGCGCACCTTCTTCGCCACACCCTCGCTGACCTTGTTCTCCTTATTGTTCATCACATAGGAGACCGTCGCCGTGGAAACGCCCGCCCGCTCCGCCACATCCTTCAACGTAACCATGCCGTCACCTCTCTTTCCGCGCCCTGTCCCGACAGCCCGGAAGCCTTATCCCGGCTCCGCGCCCCGCTGTCAGCAGGCAGGGGCATGTCAGAGGGATTTAATCGTTTAACTCTATCCCATCTATTTCATCCATTGTTCTGTTCTCCTCCGATAACAGATTGGAACATGGCTGTACCAAATTTGCCAAGCATCTTTTCTAAACATGGCTGTTTCACCAACCTTTTGGCTTCTATCCCTTGTAAAACATTATAGCGCCTCCCTTGTCCCCCTGTCAATTCCGCATTTTTCACAAGTTAATCGTTTAAATTTTGTGCAAATTTTACATTGATTTTATAATTTTCATATTTATATAATAATTTTATATTGGGGGCCTGCAGGCCCCCGGAACCCCGCGCCCCGGCGCGGGAGCTTCCAGGCTACGGCAGGACTGCCGCTATAGCCCTTCGCCGGAGGGAGGGGAACTCCCGCCGCAGAAAGGAGAATCTATGTCCACTACCACGAAATCCACCAACCATCCGTCGGCCCCCCTTCTGGCCCGCTATGATTTCACCGGCGTCAGCAGCACCATCGCCCCCGACCAGACAGGGAACGGCTTCGCCGGCGTCATCAGGGGCTGCGACAGAGGCGGCGCCTTTATGGAGGAGGACGCCGTCTTCGGCCATACGCTCCCCGTGCTCAGGCTCACCGGAACCGGGCAGGGCGGGTATCTGCAGCTGCCGGACGGCGTGCTGAACGGCGCGGATGGCGTCACCGTCAGCTTCTACTGCAGGATAGACAGCGTCACGGAATACGCCAATCTCTTCTCCTTCGGCACGGACAACTGCTTCTATCTCTCCGTCCTGCCCGGGGAAGAGGAGGAGGCCAGGGCCTTCCTCTCCCCCTGCGCCACGGCCGGCGGCAGGAGTCAGGAGGCCTGCCTGCAGGAGTGGGTCCCGGTTCCCCTGGGGCGCTGGTTCCACATGGCAGCGTCCTTCGGCAATGGCCTGCCCGCCCCCATAGAGCTCTACATCGACGGCGAAAAGCGGGCGGAGCTCGTCCACCGGCGCATGGAGGCAAGGGCCCTGGAGGGCGCGGCGGAGAATGATTTCGGCTTCGGCGCCTTCGCCCTGGCCCCTCTGGCCGCGTCCTTCACGGACATCCGGATATTCGGGGGCGTATTGGATAAGGAGGAGATGGCTTCCCTGTTCCGCATCGAGCCCGGGGAAAGGCTGCGCCTGGAAGCCCGGAACCTGGAAGCCCTCTTTGAGGAGCCTCTGGAAACGCCTCCCCTCCTGCCCGGAACCGGACAGCTGGGGGCGGAGATCGCCTGGAAGAGCCTGACGCCGGAGATCGTCTCGGATGAGGGCCTGTTCCAGCGCCCCGCCCCGGGGAGCCCTGCCCTGGAGGGGGCGCTGCGGGCCGTCCTGACCTTCCAGGGCCAGAGCGCGTCCCGGGACTTCTCCTTCCGGATCCCTCCCCTTCCGGAGGACACGGAAATCGCGGAGACTGACGCCGCCCGGGTGAAGCTGCCTTTCCCGGGACATGTGGTGTCGGATTTAGATCTGCCGGAGAAGGGTGAAGGCGGTTCTGTCTTCCGCTGGGAGAGCAGCCGCCCAGAGCTCATGGACCATCAGGGACATCTGCTCCACAGGCCGGAGGGAGACGCCGCCGCCCTGACCCTGACCCTCACCGCAACCTACAAAACCGCCCGGACCTCCCGGGAATTCCGGGTGCGGCTGCTGCCTGACGCCTGCCGGAGCCTCCCCCGGATCAAGTACATCCCCGCGGCTCCCCTGCCCCAGGCTGCCTCCCCGGGGGAGAGCAGCGCCTGGGGGACCCCTGTCCCCAGCCTCCAGGCTGTCTCCGCGGCCAGGGACCGCGTCCGGCTGGGACAGGAGAGCGTCTTCCATGAGAACCAGGAGCGCTGCCTGGCCTATCTGCGCCTGCTGGACGCGGACAGGATGCTCTACAATTTCCGCAGGGCCTTCGGCGTCTCCACGAAAGACGCCATGCCTCTGGGCGGCTGGGAGGAGCCCTCGGGGCTTCTCAGGGGCCATTCCACCGGGCATTTCCTGTCGGCCCTGGCCCACGCCTTCGCCTCCACGGGGGAGCAGGGCTTCCGGGAGAAGGCGGAGTACATGATCGGCGAGCTGTGCGGGCTCCAGGACACTGCCCTGGGGGATCCGACGGCCTTCCGGACAGCCTGCTCTCCCTCCAATGCGGTGCAGTCCCTCTGGAGCAGGACGCCGGGCACCTGGGGCAGGGGCTTCCTGAGCGCCTACTCCCCGGACCAGTTCGCCCTGCTGGAGGAGTACACGCCCTACGCCACCATATGGGCCCCCTACTATACCCTGCACAAAATCCTGGCGGGCCTGATCGACTGCCATCTGCTGGCGGGCAGCGCCAATGCCCTGTCCTGCGCCTGCGGCATCGCGGACTGGGTGCATGCCAGGCTTTCCGCCACCACCAGGGAACAGCGGGAGAAGATGTGGAAGATGTACATCGCCGGAGAGTACGGCGGCATGAACGAGTCCCTGAGCAGGCTCTATGAGATCACAGGGAAAGCGGAGTACCTGGAGACGGCCCGGATGTTCGACAATGCCGCCCTGTTCCAGGGGCTGGCCCACGGCAGGGACACCATCACCGGCATCCACGCCAACCAGCACATCCCCCAGATCATCGGGGCCATGGAGGAATTCCGGGCCACCGGCGACCCTTACTATTACCATCTGGCCCGGAATTTCTGGGAGCTGGTGGTGAACCGGTACATGTACTCCATCGGCGGCGTGGGGCGCGGCGAGAACTTCCGGGAGCCTGGGCTTCTGGCGAAGAACATCGAGGGCGGCCGCAACTGCGAGACCTGCGCCACCTACAACATGCTGAAGCTCACCGGCATGCTGTACGGATACGCCCCGGACCACAGCGAGTATATGGACTATTACGAGCGGGCCCTGGCCAACCATATCGCGGCCAGCCAGAACCCCACGGTCAGGAAATCCGCCCACCACGGGGTGACCTACATGCTGCCCATCGGGCCGGGGGCCAGGAGAGAGTACGGCAACGACTACGACGACTTCACCTGCTGCCACGGCACGGGCATGGAGAACCATGTACGGTACGCCGAACATATCTATCACCATGGGCCGGAGGACACCTTGTACGTGAACCTGTTCCTGCCGTCGGTGTACGACTGGAAAGAAAAAGGCGTGGAGCTGACCATGGAAAGCCCCTTCCCCTCCCAGAGCTGCCGCATCAGGGTGCATGTCACCGGGGACGGCGCAGGGAATGGCGCAGCGCCTTCGTCCGGCCAGGTCCCCCTGAAGCTGAAGGTGCGGATCCCGTACTGGTGCCGGGAGGCTTTCCGGATTCTGGTAAACGGCCAGGCCCTTCCCGGGGCGGCGCCTGGAGAAGGATATTATCCGCTGGAGAGGAGCTTCGGGGACGGGGACATCATCACGGTGGAGACGCCCTATTCGCTGCACCTGTGCTATACGGAAGACCCTTACGAGGGATATCCGGCGGCCAGCGTGATGTACGGGCCCCTGGTGATGACGGCTCTGAGCGGCGCCACGGATTGGATCCGGCTGAACCTCCCTCCGGCGCTGGAGGACGCTTTCGCCATCGGCTGGGAAGAAGGGATGCCCGTGCTGTGGTATGACGACCTGAAGTTCGTGCCCTCCTACGCGGCCCGGAACGCGGCGTATCATACTTATTTCCAAATCTGCCTGAGCTGAGGCTCCGGTCACACAATGTCTATGGGCGCGGGAATTTCTGCCTGACGGCAGCGCTTCCCGCGCCCATCCCATATCTCCGGTACACCAGTGCATGAATTCCCGAGTGCTGATTGCTCAAGGATTCATGCATCGGTGTACTAGCCTGTTCATCTGCCCAGTGCCTCTTCCTGCAGCCGGTCGAAGGCTTCCATGCACTGATCCACCGTATCGCCGCTCAACAGCTGCCTGACGATGAGACAGGTGTTCCCCCACTGCTCCACCTTCATCCCAGTGTTCGACCCCAGCACATAAATCCCCTCCTCGATCCTGTCGTTGAGAGGCTTCAGCGCAGGGACGCATTCCACGGATACGTTCCTGGAGGGCGAGATCACCCGGTTGGCCTCCGAATAGACCCGGAGCGCCTCATCGGATACCATGATATCCAGCACCCGCGCCGCGTCCTCCCCATGGACCGCGTCCGCGCCCACCCCGAAGCCTGTCATGGGCATCACCGGCATCTGCCCCAGGCTGCTGGGGAAACCGATGACCTGCATCTCGAAATCCGTCTTCCCGTATGCCGTCTCCGTGTTGGCCGCGCCCCAGTAGGCCATGACGATCGGGGTCTTCTGGGCCAGGAAATCCGCGCCCTCCCCCTCTATGGCCTCGCTGACCAGGGCTTTTTCGGCATCGATGTAGCCCAGGTCGATCATCACCTGCAGGAATTCGAAGCCCGGGCGCATATAGTCGCTGTATCTGGCCTCCCCGCTGTTGAGGGCGGCAATCTCCGCCTCCGTGTTCCCGCCGTTGTAGAGGTCCGCATAGGCCTGGGCGAAGACGAAGGTCTCCAGCCACCAGCGGTTGGCTCCCACAGGTGTCTCTATCCCGTTCTCCTTGAACACCCTGCAGCACTCCAGGAACTCCTCCGGCGTATCAGGCAGCTCCAGCCTATACTGCCTGAACATGTCCACGTTGACGAACAGCCCGTAGGCCACCACCTCCTGGGGTATGGCCACCAGCTTCCCGTCCACCGTGTTGGCAATCCTGATGATTTCCCTCAGGTTCTTCGCGCTGTCCAGCCCTGAGAGGTCCATCAGCTTCCCTTCCTCCCCCAGTGTCCGGATTGTATCCGGATTGAGCAGATACAAATCGTCCATATCGTTGCGCGCCCTGTCCAGGGCCACCTCGTCATAGGTTTTGTCCTGATGGTCTTCCGCCGTATAGGTCTTGTACGCCACGGTCACCCCCAGAGCCTCCTCCGCCATGGCCACCGTCAGGTCCGAAGCGCTCCTGGCGGTGTTCTCCGCATCGGGAGCCGTCTTCTCCATAGGGCTGAACATATTGACTACGCGTTCCTCTTCATTCTCTGATTTTATCAGATTCTTCAGATTGTCCTTCTCCCCGCAGCCTGCCAGCGCCAAGACGGCGATGCCCGCCAGGCAGGCGGCGACCCGCCTTCCGGATATCCCCTTTCCCCTGTTCTTCATGGCCGCACCTCCCATTCAAGCTTTACACAGGTATTCCGTCCTGATATATATACTGCAGACCGCCAGGATTTACAGTGGTGTCTCCGGAAAAGTACTTAGCTGGCGATCTGCAGTCGGGTTGCACTGCAAATTTAACCGGTGTACAGTATAGGATATTCACGATTCCCGATTTGTGCACTGCGCCACCGCCTTTTTCAGCAGCTCCACATCCAGGGGCTTGGCCACATGGGCGTCCATGCCCGCGTCCCGCGCGGCCTTTTCATCCTCCGCGAAGGCATTGGCCGTCATGGCGATGATGGGGATGCGGGCCCCG
>OFGE01002570.1_pt1 | contig 13229 bp, 11 predicted proteins | sample 1521681 | NCBI WGS metagenome assembly OFGE01 (sample SAMEA3504093, study PRJEB24116) | mouse gut metagenome | biome: mouse gut; feature: mouse-associated habitat; material: faeces | place: Denmark | collected 2011 | reverse complement strand
CTACGTTGACCGAATGAGGGCCAAATATACCGCAAGTGGGGCGTGCATCTGGCGGGAATGAATTTTCAGACACGCTCTAGTACATTCCACAGCGAATCCGCAGTCTCAGCCATCTTTTATTTCTGCATGATAGACGAGTGCAGGCAAAATTTCTTTAAGGCTTGCAAAATCCAGGTTCATAGTATATAAGAACGCAAAAAGAGCACCCACTCCAAAAGCGGATGCTCCCAAATGAAGCTACTTACCTCTCAATGAGAGACGCCTCTCCTGTGGTTCAGACAGGATGGGCATTATTTTTTTGTTCTTTCTATCTCTGTCTAGAAAGGCAAGCAACGCTACAATCAAGCTGCCAAAGGACATCAGCAGAGCCAATCTTTCAACCCCGCTTATTATTGCAGCTTCTACAAACCACATTTTTCTTATTACTGCCTTGTATACCCAAACTCCAAAATATCTGCAATCCTTGCGCTGGCCTGGCCATCCCCATAAGGATTGGAAGCATGTGCCATCTTTTCATATACAGCCCTGTCATCTAAAAGCTCTGTAAATGCCTTATAAATTCCATCTCCATCTGTTCCCACCAGCTTCAATGTCCCGGCCTCAATGCCTTCCGGCCTTTCCGTTGTATCCCTCATGACAAGTACGGGCTTGCCAAGAGACGGAGCCTCCTCCTGAATCCCGCCTGAATCGGTCAAAATCAAATAGGATGCCTTCATAAAATTATGAAAATCCACAACGTCCAGCGGTTCAATCAATCTTATTCTTTCAATTCCACCTAAATATTTGACGGCAGCTTTCCTTATATCAGGATTCATATGGACAGGATATATTACCCTGACATCGCCGTTATCCTCCACTATCCTCTTAACTGCACGAAACATTCCTGCCATAGCATTTCCCATACTCTCACGCCTGTGCGCTGTAAATAATATCAGGCGGCTGCCCTCTGCCCATTCAAGGCATTCATGCTTATAATCCATGCTTATTGTCTTGTGCAATGCATCTATTACTGTATTTCCTGTTACATAAATATCTTTTTCTGCCTTATGTTCGCCCAGCAGATTATTCCTGGCGTCCTCAGTAGGCGCAAATAAAAATGTGGACATAATGTCTATAGCCTGTCTGTTATATTCTTCTGGAAAAGGCGCATATATATCATAAGTTCTTAATCCAGCCTCCACATGCCCTACTGGTATCCTCCTGTAAAATCCTGCCAAAGCAGATGCATAAGCTGTCGTCGTATCCCCGTGTACTAAGACAAGGTCTGGATGCTCCGCTTCAAGAATCTTCTGAATCCCGTCTAAAATTAATATGGTCAGATCAGATAAGGTCTGGCCGTGTCTCATAACTTCGAGATTATACCTAGGATGCACCTTAAATACTTCCAACACCTGATGCAGCATCTCCTTATGCTGTCCCGTAACACAGACTACCGTTTCCACTGTATCATGCCGTGCCAGTTCAGCGACTACCGGACACATTTTTATCGCCTCAGGCCTTGTCCCAAAGACCACCATTACCTTTATCATCCTCACCTCATCGTTTCCACATTTATAATCTGTTGTGATCAATCAGCGTGGAGTAAATGCCGTCCTCATATCTTAACTGGTTTTGAAACAGTTCTCCCAAATCTTTTCTCATAAGTATGTAATCCCATATTTCCATATGCTTTTTCACATAATTATTCCATGTCCATTCACGCACTGCACTGACCTTTTTTTCCCGTTTTCTCTGCAGATCCATAAAAGCATCCCGAAACTGTGCAACAGTTCTACATGGATAATCAATATCGCAGCCAGCGTCCAGATGAAATCCCTGCGGTGTGACAATTGTGCCTGCGCCTGCCGCCAATGCATCCAGATAACCCATACTTCCCTCATCAAAACCTGTATACAGAAAATAATCTATCTCCTGCATAAGCTCCACATAAATGTCATAGATAAATTCATTATAATATGCTACTTCAAATCCCTTATCCCCTAATCTGCCTATAACATTCTCCCATCCGCTTCCCATTATGATAAAACGGAAATAACTGCTGTCTATTCCTTCCAGAATATCCAAAATTGCATTTGCCCTTTTCCTTACATCGTAGCGGTCATAGCATCTGTGTGTTATTCCTATTACATATTTTTTCGCTTTCACCGCTGAATCATGAGCAGGATTGATATAACACAGCCTGTTAGCAGGTATGCCGTAGGATTTCAATATATTTAATGTTTCCCTTGACATGCATATGCCCATTCTCGCTGTTTTTAACTGTTTCTTTAATATATCCAGTTTTTTGTAGTCATCCAGATGCGTAATCATCAGTGTGTCATTTCTGTATGGCGTGTAAAATCCGCCCTGAATATGATGGTTTATGTCAACATCCGCCCTTGTATTTCCCGATATAAAAGCCTGTATGCCGTTTTTTTCCAGATACTGCTGCATCCGATTTGCAAATTTACTTAAAATCCATCCTTTATCATTGCAGACCAGATTAACTGTATATGTTTCTGCATTGTTTATCTTTTTGTAAGAATTTGCAGTATTTCCGTATAAACAGTCAAACGCAGTGTTATTTATAATGGATAATACTTCTGCTGAAATATCATATCCGCTTATCTGGTCAAAAACTTCCCAGAATATTTCCGTACTGTAGGTAAAAACGATAATATATATTTCTTCTTCGTATTTAGACAATTCCTCTGGGCAGCAGACTTTTATTCCTTTTACCTTCCTGCCCTCCTCGACATTTTTGTCACAGACACATTCAATCTGAGGCAGTCTATCATAATTGTCTTCAAAGCATTTTCCCGCACAGTATGCAATTATTTTTCTTGGTTTTCTTTTGTACAATTCTAAAAAGTCATCCTCATATCTAATCAGTCCTATCATCTTATGATGCCTGTCCTCTCTTATATAGCTCTCGCCATAAAATAACATGTCCAAGAATTATAATCAATATGTTGAAAGCATAATAGCACTACCATGTTCATGGAATAACAGAAGCTATGAAGTACAAACAATGGAAATGTTGACAGAAAGGTAAACAGAAAATAAGATGAACATTTATCACTTTTGTCTCGTTTGTTCCCTTATCTATGGATAGAATTTCATAACCAATATCTACAGTATTTGTCTTATCATGCATGACAGGTCTTGCTATGCGAACCAGTCTGGTACGGTCATCCTGAACCTCTTTTACACGGACAACAGGTCTGTCGCTGAGCACACCTGGTCCATACCACACATCAAAAAGGAATAATCCGCCTTTATCAAGAAGCTTTTTGGCCGATCTAAAGCCTGCCAGTATATCATCATTGCCAGTCTGATAGCTCATAACATGGAACAACGATATCACAGCATCATATTTTTCATTTGAATTATAATTTCTTATATCAGCCACATCAAATTTTATTTCTGCCCGTTCCTTTATGCTATTTTCCCTGGCTGTTTTAATCATCATCAAACTCATATCCACTCCGCTGCATTCATATCCAAGTTTCGACAGCTCAATGTCATGCTTTCCAGTACCACATCCAAAATTCATTATATTTCTGATGTTGTTTCCATATTTCTTCAAAAGCACATCAACCTGCCGCGCTTCCGCAGTATAGTCTTTATCCTTATAAAACACATTGTAATAATATGCATAATCTTGAAATATTTCCCCTGCACGTCCCATAAAATCCTTCCTAACCATATATTCTCTATTTATTTTTTAATGACCGCAAGTCCATTTGCCCATAACGGAGTGTATTCTATCTTCTTGAAGTTTCCTGTTATTTCTTCCCAGTGGTTATTCAATCCTCTCGCCAATAGTTTTACCATGCTGCCACCCTGATTTTCCTCTACCCAGTTGTCAAACATATTATTATATCCCAATGGCGCAGTAATCAGGCAGGAAACCGACTCCTTTAGAATCTTTTCAACAGCATCTATGACATTGTACAATTCATGCATGCCAAAATCCGAAGTTCCGATATGCTCCACCGTGGATATGGATAATACATTCTTCCCATTCAAATCGCAGTCGAACAACGACTTTGAAATAGCCCTCTTATGTATGTCCGTTGGATCAATAACCTCTGTAATCTTATCATCATAGAAATAGTAAGGTGTCACCGCACCTATCTCTATAATATTTCCGCAACAGTCATTAACCCATTTTTTCGCCAACGCCAGTTCTACGCTTCTCTCCGTCATACGCGCCGAGATATAGCCGCAATTATATGAATGCTCAAACAAACTATAACGCTTTCCTTCCATAAAGAATTCTGTATCCCTAAAATACGTCTCATTTTCAAAGTAATCAAAAACATCCGCATTTAAGTCCTTCTTCATCAAATCTCCATATATGCTCATAACAGTCCCTCTGCCTGAAGCACTGATAATAATCACAGCTCTCTTTCCGCTTTCCCTAATTTGGCTTTCCAATCCGTCAATATTCACCACAGAGATATTATTAAAAACTGGCAGTCCAGCGGCCTTTCTGTCACAGAAAAAATCTACATGAAATTCCCCACTTTTCAACAGCATCTCTCCCCAAATATTTGCACCATACAGTACCACCAAGCCTTCATTCTCTTCTATGCAGTCATGGATGTTATCTTTCCTGGTTTTCAAAATGCAATGTCTGTCCATGTAAATTAAACTCCTTCCTTTATAACCGTTCACTTATATATAACCTGCTTTTCATCCACACCTGCAAACCTTTTCTTATCATTCTCGCCTGCATATGGTCCCTGCTTTACCTCTACCATTTCCACTTCTTCTATGACATGAAAGCCATGCCCACCCGATACCAGCAAAATGATGTCGCCTGCATTTAGATTCCTGCTTTCCAGATAATCCTCATACTCATCATAAAAATCCACCCGCAGTATACCTTTTTTTATAAACAGGACTTCCTGTGTCAGTACCACATTCCTATGAACAAGATTATGTACGTGCGCATCAATCACCTTTCCTGCCGGATGGTGCATGTATGCCACCTGCTGCGAGTATTCATCAGGAGTGATAAAATCTACCCCGCTACATTCATAATTATTTCTGATAATCATCGCCAACAGCCTGTCCTTTTTCTTTACTTCCTCTACGTGTCCCATATAAATCTCCCATACGCATTTATAAAATATTATCCATAACCCATTGCACGGACAATATTACCCTGTCCATCTGTTCTTTTGTCAATGCTAGACCACTTGGAATGTAAAAACCTTTCCGCGCAAGATACTCAGCGTTTGGATAACTTTCACCCATGAATAATCCCTGCCTCTGATATACAGGCTGTTCGTGCATACACCAAAAGAATGTCCTTGATCCGATGCCTTCTTCCGCGAGAAGTCTCTGTATAGTTCTGTTGTCCGTCTGAATATGCTTATCCAATACTATGCCGTATACCCAGTAAATATTGTCCGCATAATCTGTCTTTTCCATCGGCAGAATCAAGCCATCTATGTCTTTCAAGCGCTCTGTATAATATCTGCCCATAGCACGCTTGCGCGACACAAACTCATCAAGTCTTTCAAGCTGCGCAAGCCCGACTGCTGCCTGCAAATTGGTGAACCGATAATTATCACTGATTTCGTCATGCACGTATCGGACATCTTTTTTAAAACACAGGTTGCGCAGCAGCCTGCACGCAAGCTTCTCATCGTCAGTCACCACCATGCCGCCCTCGCCTGTCGTAATATGCTTGTTCGGATAAAAACTGAACGTGCTGATATCTCCGAAACTGCCACACGGCTTTCCGTTATATGTCTGTCCATGCATCTCTGCCGCATCCTCTATCACTTTCAGATTATATTTCCTGGCAAGCGCAAGTATTTTATCCATCTCCGCAGGAAGGCCATACAAATGCACAATCATAATTGCTTTGGTCCTCGGCGTTATCTTTGTCTCAATTTCGTCTGCATTCATATTCCATGTATGCATATCACTGTCCACGAGGACTGGCACTGCCCCCGCCTTCGTGACTGCCATGGCGCAGGATATGATCGTGAATGCAGGCATAATCACCTCGTCGCCTTCACTGATGCCTAATGCCTGAACTGCGACTTCTAGTGCGGCAGTGCCATTTGATACTGCTACACCATATTTTCGTCCGACAGTACCGCTCATCCTCTGCTCAAATTTCCTTACAAACGGTCCCTCCGATGAAATCCAGCCTGTGTCAATGCACTCGCACAGATATTTCTTTTCATTGCCGTTTAACAGCGGCTCATTTACTGGTATGAAATCCAATATCATCACCCTCTGTAAAATTTACTTTGTTAATCCGATGACTGCTTAATTATAAAGACATTGATTTTCCCTAATATATATTTGAAAAAATATTTAATAAACCGCTTATCTTTATATCCGATACACATCTTCATCAATCCCTTGTACTTCTGCGTCATACCAATGCTGCCTAACTGACTGATTATTTCAGTCTGATATTTATCACATATATATTCCAGCCCATCTATTCCTCTCTTTGTATTTTTAGAAATAGTCACATCGTCATGCAGATGATATACAAACAATGGCTTATGTATATATGAGAACTCGCATATCTTTGCCAACCTTATTGCAGTGTCCCATTCCTGACATGAAGGAACTTTCTCATCAAGCAGTCCTGCCTTAGACAGATTCTTCTTAGACACCAGAATACCTGGGAACAAACAAAATGAGCGTTTCAAAATATCCTTGTACACATAACCGCTTTTTCCATTCATCCTAAGCGCCCTTCTTGCCCCCGGTCTGCAGCGCTTTCCGCCGAATTTTTCCTTCCAAACCAGAGGCACATCTTCCAACCAGTCTGTCTGTACATATCCATCACCGCATACCAGCAAATCTCTGTCCTTGTCCAATTCCTGCGCCTGAAGCTTTAGTTTATCCGGCAGCCATTCATCATCAGAATCCAGAAAAGCTATGTACTCCCCCTGCGCAGCTCTGATTCCTGCGTTGCGCGCAGCCTGCGCCCCCTTATGATCCTGCCTGACAATCTTTACCCTGTCCCCAAATTCCTCAGATATGATATCCAGCGTCCTGTCCGTCGAACCGTCATCCGCAACTATGATTTCATACGCCGGATATGTCTGATTCATAACAGAATCTATACAGCGTTTTATTGTACTTTCGCGGTTATATGCTGGTATTACCGCAGATATCTTGTACATTACACCACCCTCTTTTTTCTATCCTAAATCAGCCACTCTTCTTTTTTCGGGTATCTGGAAATCTCCCATGCAAATCTTTCTTCCGAACCACAGTAACGACATGATTCTATTGGCATTTTCCGCAGGTTATTCGGCAGCTCCTCCCAATTTATATCTTTTCTATATATATCAATTCCCTCTTCAAAATGAAGTGGGATATTATAATAATCAAAAAAATAATTTCCAAGTGCTGAAAATGGACACTTGTATATTTTCCCGTCCCTCAAAAACTGGCAGGTATGCTGCCTGCATAATAGCTGCGATTTTTTGGGATTGTTTCCACCTGTCAAATCTATATTTTTTCCGAAGGTTGCGACGCTGGCCCGTAATCGATATTGTATGCAAAACTGATTCAGCGTTGTCTCTATTTGCTTTTTTATTTTTGTTGTTGGCGGATATTCCGTAATTTGTATTTCTACATGACTCGCTTCTAGTTCCATTAAAATACTTTTATCCAACTTAGGTATTAGCAGTCCATTCGTTATAACCACAATATATGTTTTTGGCATATAATGTTTTAAACATTCAATATAATCTATAATTCTTGTATTGAGAAAGACTTCTCCTCCTAGCAAATTAAATTGGTTTATGTATATTTTTTCTGATAAAAATTTGATATCTCTCTCAAATACCTCATATGGAATCTGTGCGTTTTTTTCAAAAATATTTGAAAAATGACTACATCCTTTACAGTTCAAATTACAGTAATCAACAACATTTGTTTCCAAGGTTTCCATGACAGGTAAATTTATTTCCCGATCAAAATTCCATAAAATATTCCTATCATTCAGCAAATCATGCTCTATATTCATTTTTTTTAAAAACACATTATCGTTAACGACTCCCCATCGCTTAATTCCCATTTCCTGTATCTGACTTCGGATACTAATACCATTTAAAAATGTTACAAGTACGCAATCTACACTCTCATGAAACGTTTTTAAATACTCTTCTGGATCAACAATATTTATTCCTGCAATGTTTTCTTTTTTTTTATAATTATCAATAATGCACGCAACATTAATTTCATTATTTGAACTTAATAATGCTATAGCATACTTTCCAAATTCCCCTGCTCCCCATATTGCAATCCTCATCTTGTTTACCTCCAGTTAATACGTCCACCTCTGTCAAATCACAATACCTGCATAAAGTGGTACTATTTCTTCCTTTTCGCAATGCCATTCTATTCAAATATATAATAATCTTTTGCCAAAATATAATCTTCTTCTCTTTTCAATCCGATTTGCTCTAGCTGCTGCTCAATATCATTTGTTACAGCACAGGTAACAATAACAAAATATTCTGACCAGTCACCTATAGCTTTTGTATGAGCTACCTTTATCCCTCTTATTATTTCTCCTGATTTATTAAAGTCATTATCTACTATTATTCGCGGTATAAGATTGATTTCATCAATCAGTTGTCGGCATTGATTACCTGCTCCGAATAAAAGCAGACTTCTTTTTCCGGCATTACATGTCAACATTTTTCTAATTAGAACAGAATTTTGTCTTTTTAATCTGTTCAATTTATTTTCCTGGTCGCAAAGTATACCTGAAAACAACCTAATAAGATCTTGCTCAAAAGAACTGCAATGATATGCTTCATATATAGGATAATCTATTTTATCATCGTAAAACAGTACACCATCTTCCCTATGAAGATATTTTCTTGCCGTTTCTTCATTTCCCAACGAAAAGCGCTCCAAGACCTTCTTTCTTTCAGAGGACGTGAAGTATCCTATCCCTTGGCCAGCTCCTTCAAAATGTCCTGATACTCTTCCAAAGTCAACATACATAGCCAGGTTAGTTTCAGTGCATTTACTCATTGATATTAATGGATTACATAATCTTTTTATTTCAATATAGTTTCCCTGCAATCTCAAATTTTCTGTATTGCATGGGATAAAATCATCCCAATTAGGTTCAATGCCAATAGCCGATAAAAAATCTGATTCCAAAGTGTGCTTTCTACCACAGAACTGTTTTCTCTCATATACACGGACAATAAGATTATCTTTCCCAATAATCGAACTAATTTCATCTAATCTTTCTTTATATTCTAAATTTAGTTGTCTCATTTCAGTACTGTCATTTACATACTCATAAAAAGTTTTGTCAAGACAGTTCGTATCTTTAATCAATTCATTCCAGGACGATTCTATAAAGCGATCCTGTCGTCTTAGATAAACAACAGCCTTTATCCGGTCATATTTCTCTCTCACTCGTTCCCAAAAATCTGCTGAATAATTAAACAAATCCTCTGATGATATAATTACGTTCCCATTTTCTAAATGCTTTAATACCTGTTTCCACAAAATATCCCAATTTTTATTAAACACTTTGGGATTTACCAGAGCATAATTATAAATGTGAAAAAGGTCGCCGTTTTTTTCTTTTAGGAATCTACATTGTTCAATATTGGGTAATTCATTCTTTAAGTTTGGGTATGACCATCCATATTGTTTTAAAGCATTACCATTCTCATATAAAAATCTTTGTATAGCTGTGGAACCAGTTTTAGCCATTCCTATATGAAACACTAACTCACTGCTCATTTTCTATTGCCTCCATTTAATGTACTCTGATAAATACTATACCCTACTGCAGATACACTGCTTATTTTTTCTCTTTGTATATCCATATTTAACAATTTTACAAAAGCCATCCGGTCTAAACTATCATTTTCCTTAAAACGAACTCTTTCATGTTTCATATACATCTGCATCATATTTTCAATAAAAATATGATTACAACCAAAATAGTTTTTTTCATATTTATTTTCCAACGTATCAATCTCTATAACGCATTTATTTTTAGTTGAAAAAATACCTAAGTATCGTTCTTCCCTGACATATTCCATTATGAATTTTGTATTCATTTGTCGTGACATAAGAGTCTCTCTAGTTTCATCCTCATTTTCGATTTCAAAAGCAAATATCTCAAATGAATCCTTATCTACGTAAATCAACTTATTCATTAAAAGCGGAACAAACCATATATACCGACCTATTGCAACTGACTGAAAAAAAAATGTATATGCTTCAAATTCAACTGTTTTACAATCCAAAATTTCTGTTTTTGAACTTTGTATATTATATTTACCGAATTGCGCTGGAAAATTATTTAATATTGTCACTGTATCTTTTCCTTCATTCCATACATAAATTTCTTTACGGCATCCGCTTAACCAAAAATTTTCCCCATCAAAACATATTGTTTCAAAACCTCCTTTTATATTTTGAATATAATACTTTGAAGTGCTCTTAGTTTCTATATCAAACAAGTGAATTTCACTCGCAGCAATACAGACGCTATATATTACCTTTCCAACCATAATGCTTTTTGTTATCCAGGTGGCATCTATATTATACAACTCATAACAATTATCAATTTTCTGTTTCTCCATACTAATTTCAAATACTTGTTTGAGCCCTCTTGATACCACATACATCTTCTCATCAAACTGCCAAAAATCTACCATAGCAACCCTAACGCCATTAGGATTATGAATTTTTATTTGCTGAAATTGTAAATTTTTTATTTGGTATATCCATATGCTATTTCCTGTGGTCGGCATACAAAAAATAAAATCCTTATATTTTATACAATTCGGATTCATTCTAAATGTGTTCGTGCTTTTTTCCGGAATTTCTTTCATAAACTCAAATTCTCTTAATTGCAGATTTATGCAATACAGAATATTTCTTTCTACATCTACACACCATGCTCTATTCCCGTCAACACACCAATTATCGCTACATGGTAAAAATCCACTTTCATTTATCATAAAAAATAGCCATGCTCCTTTCTCAGTCCGCGAATTTGGGCGTGAGAACAAATTCGCCGTGTGAAAAATTTATTTTTCACACTACCAACTCCCGAATAAAACTCCACCTTGATATTATATACAGCAACAAGCCAAGTAAATTTATAATTCTGGGCAAGCATATAAATTATACGGATTATACTTAATACGCTCCTTTGCAATTCCCAAATCAATACAGTCAAAATAAATTTCTTTATAATGACCTGAAGATAAAATGACAACAGGATAATCCAAGTATCGCTCTTTCAGCTGGCAGGGTGCTAAAACTTGCTTATTCATAAATATAATTTTTGATTTCTCTGCCTGTTTGTCTGCAAATATTAATTTTTCCTTGTCTTTATCTGACAGTAATTTCATCATCTGTACCGCATCATTACCGATTCCGTAAATAATAACATTTCCCTGTTTAATGCATTCAATTATTTCCTGTATTTTAAGCATACGTTCAGAATAATAGATATAGCTGTGATTATCTTTCCTCAAGCATTTATCTCTATTCCGCAGCATATCGATACATTTATAAATGTATTCAAAAGAGGTCTTAGGCAAAAGACGCCGCAAATTATCGATATCCTTTTCCTGTATGGCCTTTCTCACTGTACTTCCGCTGACAACATCGTTTCGGTTTTTAAAACGGAGAATTTCAATTAGTTCACATCCGTAATGCGGAAGAATCTTCTTCATCTGCTCATTATACTGTGCCGTAACTTTATCCGTGGGTTCATCTCCTACAAACCTTTTTTTGATACCAAAATATGGCACGATATATCTGGCAAATATTAATATATCCTGGGACGCATCAACTTTTCTGCCATTATCAATATCCTTTGTAAAATAGGCATAAAATGTTTTGTTGGATATTATAAAATTTCCACTTGGAAGAACAATAGCATTTGAAATATCCTTTATTCCTTGTACAACCATATCAAAACGTTCCTCAAAAGAGAAAAATGACACATCCTCTTCCACAACAAATATATACAGCCTGTCCACCTTGGCAGAAGCATATTCCACAAGCTTTCTGTGTCCGATCGTAAATGGATTTGCATTCATCACAATAGCCCCATTATTTCCCTGCCGCATATGTCTCGGAACATTTGTCCGTTTTAAATACAGCTTCAATTCATATTCCATCTCAAAATCAAGCTGCTGTTTTTGCGCAGTATGTAATACCTGTCTGTCTCCCATTACGTCAGCGTTATTGTTGTCCGGAATGATAATATCATTCATTATTGCATTTGCTATCAGCGCACATCCTGCTTTACTTACATGTAAAGGATAGTTTGTACATAGATTCTTATCCCCTTTATATGATTCATAATCCTCAGTCAGGTCAAAATCATTATATGCTAAACCGACTCCCAAAAAGAGTACAATATCGTTTTTATAGATATCATATTCCATAATTTCATTTGGAAAAAACTGAGAACTAATCTTCACTATCTTATATGGAAGATCATATTTTGCGATTAGTGCTTTCATAATTTCAGCCATACTTTGTTCCGCGGCTGACCACCCTTCTACTATACACGGACCGATCAGATAAATTGTCCGGTCAGCGTCTGATGTCCCTAACTGTTTTTCACTACACCTCTCTTCCAGTGTATCTAACACACTTGCAAAGTATTCTTCGCTTGTTAAATCCGTTATTCTTTTCAACTGCCTTTCAATGAGCTTTCTAAAATCCCCCTTTGTCTCTTTTATCCAATACTCTATAAAATACAGATTACTGAATAATCCATACACGTTTTTGATCTTATCAGGCAGATTAACAATATACGCCCTGATATCTTTTTGCTTTAACTTCATATATGAAGTTAAATCTATACTACCAGAAAAATTCCCAACGCATACCTTATCAGCCATCCAAACTGTTTCAGAGTGAATTTCAGGTTTTTCTAAAAATACTGATGTCACATTTTTATATTCATCAAAAATTTCTTTTATTACATCTATTTCAAGACCATTTGTCCATCCATAAACAGAATTGTTTTGAAGGTACTTAAGTAATTCACCCTGTGATGATAACAACCGCATGTTATCACGATCAATATTTGCATAATACTCATCACCTTTATAAATGCATACTACTGCATCAGAATTATCCACAATCAATTCGCCAATGTTCTCCAGTGTAGCGTCTTGAAGCTGAATATTTATGCAAGTCCGAATCCTTATATCAATCAGCATTTTTATATGCCTCCTATT
>OFGE01002569.1_pt1 | contig 13231 bp, 12 predicted proteins | sample 1521681 | NCBI WGS metagenome assembly OFGE01 (sample SAMEA3504093, study PRJEB24116) | mouse gut metagenome | biome: mouse gut; feature: mouse-associated habitat; material: faeces | place: Denmark | collected 2011 | reverse complement strand
GCGGTAAAGCCCGCGAGCCGTAAGGGTTCCTTACGGTTGATCCGATGAGATTCCGGAGCCGACAGTATAGTCTGGATGGAAGAAGATGATTGTATAGTCGTAAGAATATACTGGATGTAATGCTCTGGAATGGTAGTCCCGTTTCAGAGCTTTTTACATTCCATATGAAAAACATTGCCCTTGTAGATGATTCTGCAGGGTTTTTTTAATGGAATTATCGGAGAATTCTGCAGGAATGGTTTCACAACTTGTTCGGTATGCTGAGGGTTATGGTCAGGGAGGAGACGAAAACATATGAGGGATCAGGATTATATGATGCGGGCAATCGAGCTTGCAAAGCAGGGGACGGGATGGACGAACCCCAACCCTCTGGTGGGAGCTGTGATTGTGAAGGAAGGCCATATCATCGGAGAAGGATATCACAGACGGTACGGGGAGCTCCACGCAGAGAGGAATGCCATCGCCGCCCTAAAAGAGCCGGCAGAAGGGGCGACGATGTATGTGACGCTGGAGCCTTGCTGCCACTATGGAAAAACTCCCCCTTGCACGGGGGCGATTCTTGAAAATGGAATCCGCAGGGTTGTGATTGGCTCTGCAGACCCCAACCCCAAAGTGGCGGGGAAGGGGGCAAAGATGCTCCGGGAGGCTGGTGTGCTAGTGGAAGAAGGATTCATGCGGGAGGAATGCGACCGCCTAAATCCTATCTTTTTTCACTATATCACCACCCGGACTCCATACGTGGTCATGAAGTATGCCATGACCGCGGACGGGAAGATTGCAACGAAGACAGGGGCGTCCAAATGGATTACCGGGGAACCGGCGCGTTTGGAGGTGCAGAGGCTTAGGCACAGATGCATGGGAATCATGGCAGGGATTGGAACGGTACTTGCCGACGACCCGATGCTGAATGTCCGTATTCCTGAAGGAAGAAGTCCTGTCCGGATTATCTGTGACAGCCGTCTGCGGATTCCTGCGGACAGCCGGATTTGCCAGACGGCAAAGGAATATCCGACGATTGTAGCCTATTCGCCGGACGGGGAAGGGGGCGCGGCAGAGGCAAATGAGCGGCAGAGGGAAAAAATTTGTCTGTTGGAGCAGCTTGGCGTACAGATCCTCCCGGTTCTGGACGGCACCGGACAGGTAGACTTGAAGGTACTCATGAAACTCCTCGGCGGGCGGGGAATTGACAGTATTTTGTTAGAGGGAGGAGGCATCTTAAACGACAGTGCTTTACGGGCGGGAATCGTCCATGAGATGCAGGTGTTCCTTGCACCTAAGGTCTTCGGGGGAGGGAACGCCAGAACTCCGGTGGCGGGAATTGGCGTAGAACTTCCCGGGGAGGCGGTTTCACTGGAATTGCAAGAGGTGTCCCAGATAGGCAAAGATTTACGGATAGAATATAGAGTAAGGCAGGTGGAAGGATGTATACAGGAATCATAGAAGAAATGGGGAAACTCAGGCAGATGAAGCTGGCGGGAAGTTCCGGACAGATTCAGATTGAGGCCCGGAAGGTGTTGGAGGGAACTAAAATCGGGGACAGCATTGGGGTTAACGGCGTGTGCCTGACGGTGACTTCAATGAACGCTGATGGATTTACCGCGGATGTAATGGCAGAGACTTGCAGGAGGAGCAATCTGGGGAGGCTGAAAGCCGGTGATTTGGTGAATCTGGAACGGGCAATGGCGGCCGGAGAGCGGTTCGGAGGGCATATCATGAGCGGGCATATTGACGGGACAGGTGTAATCGAGAGCCTGCGCAGGGAAGAAAATGCCGTGTGGGTGACGATACGGGCAGAACGGCCGGTATTGCGCCTGATTGTGGAAAAGGGGTCTGTTGGGATTGACGGGATCAGCCTGACGGTAGCGAACGTCAGTGAGACGGGCTTTCAGGTATCGGTCATTCCCCATACAGGCGAAGAGACGACGCTTCTAAAAAAGAAGCCAGGGGATTTGGTGAATCTGGAAAATGATATTGTGGGCAAATATGTGGAGAAGTTATTGGGTCTTGGAAAAGAGGAGAAAGAGGAAGGTTCTGGCGGGATTACCATGGATTTCCTGAGAGAGTACGGAATATAAGATTAGGAGGGATAGTATGGGACAGCAGTACCAATACAACACGATTGAAGAGGCAGTGGAAGACTTACGGGCCGGAAAGATTATTCTGGTGACGGACGACCCTGACCGTGAAAATGAAGGCGACATGATCTGCGGGGCGCAGTTCGCGACCCAGGAAAACATTAATTTCATGGCGACCCATGCGAAGGGGCTGATCTGTACCCCCATGAGCGCAGAAGCGGCGTCGCGGCTGGGCCTGCCCCCCATGGTATCGGAGAACACGGATAACCATGGTACGGCGTTTACCGTGTCCATCGACCATAAGGACACGACCACGGGAATTTCAGCGGCGGAGCGTTCGTATACCATGATGAAATGTGTGGACGACGCCACACGCCCGGAAGATTTGAGGAAGCCTGGGCATGTATTTCCATTGATTGCAAGGGCGGGCGGAGTCCTGGTGCGTAATGGGCATACGGAGGCGACGGTTGACCTGATGCGCCTTGCGGGGCTTAGGGAGTGCGGCGTCTGCTGCGAGATCATGGAGGACGACGGGACGATGATGCGTACCCCCAACCTGTGGAAGCTTGCCAAAGCCCATCATCTGAAATTTATTACAATCAAGGATTTGCAGGATTATTGCAGGATTCACGAAAAGCATGTGGTGAGGGAAGCGTGTGCGGAAATGCCGACACAGTATGGGCATTTCCAGATTCATGGCTTTGTCAATGATATTACCGGCGAGCATCATGTGGCGTTAGTGAAAGGCGAAATCGGGGACGGGGAAAATGTCCTCTGCCGCGTCCACTCGGAATGCCTGACCGGAGACGTCTTCGGTTCTCTGCGCTGTGACTGCGGAAAACAGCTCAAGGAGGCGATGCGCCAGATTGAAGAGGAAGGCAGGGGAATTATCCTCTATATGCGTCAGGAAGGGCGTGGAATCGGGCTGATTAACAAGCTGAAAGCCTACCGGCTCCAGGAGCAGGGGATGGATACGGTGGAGGCGAATATTAGCCTTGGGTTCGCTCCGGATTTGCGGGAATATTGGGTAGGCGCGCAGATTTTATCGGAACTTGGGGTGAAATCTCTGCGTCTTTTGACCAACAATCCAGACAAGGTCTATGGATTGAGTGATTTCGGCCTGGAAATCAAGGAACGTGTGCCGATTGAAATCGCGCCTCAGAAGTATGATATGAACTATATGAAGACAAAACAGGAGAAGATGGGACATATATTCCACAAGATTACATTTTAGGGGGATATAAGAATTCTGGCAATATCAGGTTTTTACAGATTAGATATCAATGATGAAGGAGGAAACGAGCATGAAACAGATTCAGGTATTGGAAGGAAAGGTAGTTGCGCCGGAGGGAATGAAGGTTGGAATCGTGGCGTCCAGATTTAACGAGATTATCGTGAATAAGCTGTTAGGCGGCGCGGTGGACGGACTGGTGCGCCATGGGGTGGAGGAAGAGAATATTACGGCTGCGTGGGTGCCGGGGGCGTTCGAGATTTCGCTGACGGCGTCTAAGATGGCGAAGTCAGGGAAGTACGATGCGGTAATCTGCGTAGGGGCGGTGATTCGCGGGGATACGTCCCATTATGATTATGTCTGCAATGAAGTGTCAAAAGGTGTGGCGCAGGTTGGGCTTTCTTCCGGCGTCCCGGTATTGTTCGGCGTGGTGACGACGGAGAATATCGAGCAGGCGATTGCCCGGGCGGGAAGCAAGGCGGGCAACAAGGGGTACGACTGTGCGCTGTCTGCCATTGAGATGGTAAATCTGTTGAAGCAGATGTAGAATCTGTGAAATTTTGTTGCAGTTTTTATCGGAAAACACTATAATATATCCAGTTACTTTTTGTAAGATGCTAAGATGGAGAATGCTAAGATAGAAAATGCAGACGAGGGAGGACACAAGGAGATTGGGTATATACGATACGTTAAATGAACAACAGAAAGAGGCGGTGCTTCATACGGAAGGACCGCTTTTGGTGCTTGCAGGGGCAGGTTCGGGAAAGACGAGGGTACTGACCCACAGGGTTGCTTATTTGATTGAGGAGGCAGGGATTAACCCGTGGAATATCCTGGCGATTACATTTACCAATAAAGCGGCTGGGGAGATGCGGGAACGTGTGGACAAACTGGTAGAGTTCGGCGCGGAGAGCGTGTGGGTCAGCACCTTTCATTCTATGTGCGTCCGAATCCTGCGCAGGCACATTGGGCTGCTTGGTTATGATACGAACTTTACCATCTATGACAGTGACGACCAGAAGACCATGATGCGGGATGTCTGTAAGCTGTTGAAGGTAGATACTAAGGTCTATAAGGAGCGCGCCTTGATGGCGGCGGTGTCCCATGCGAAGGAAGAATTGGTGACGCCTCAGGAGTTTCGCCGCCGTGCGGAGGGGGATTTCGGCAGGCAGAAGATTGCAGAAGTGTATGAAGAATATGAGAAGCAGCTTCGCGCCAACAATGCGCTGGATTTTGATGACCTGTTGGTGAAGACCGTACAGTTATTCCAGACACAGGCGGAGGTTCTGGAATACTATCAGGAGCGTTTCCGGTATATCATGGTGGACGAGTATCAGGACACCAATACGGTGCAGTTTGAGCTGGTGCGCCTTCTGGCGTCGAAGTACCGGAATCTCTGTGTGGTAGGGGATGATGACCAGTCCATTTATAAGTTCCGGGGGGCGAATATCAAGAATATCCTGGATTTTGAACAGGTTTTCGAGGATGCAAGGACGATTAAGCTGGAGCAGAATTACCGTTCTACGGGGCATATTTTAAATGCGGCAAATGCGGTAATCAGCCACAATGTGGGCAGGAAGGATAAGACGCTGTGGACTGCCAACGGGGAGGGGGATCGTCTGATGCTCCGTCAATTTGACACGGCGTATGACGAGGCAGAGTTTATTGTGGATGATATCCGGAATAATGTAAGCAGGGGGGATTGTTCTTACCAGAACCATGCAATCCTGTACCGCACCAACGCACAGTCACGTATGTTTGAAGAAAAGTTTGTGGCTGAGAATATTCCCTATAAGATTGTGGGGGGAATCAATTTCTATGCCAGGCGGGAAATCAAGGATTTGCTTTGTTATCTGAAAACCGTAGATAACGGGCAGGACGACCTTGCCGTGCGCCGGATTGTCAATGTGCCTAAGCGTGGGATTGGGCTTACGAGTATCAACCGTGTCCAGGAATATGCGTCCATGCGTGGGATTGGCTTTTATGAGGCGCTTCGTGCCGTGGATTTGATTCCGGGCATCGGCAGAGGCGCGTCTAAGCTTGAGTCCTTCGTGGCGTTGATTGAGCATTTTAAGACGGACGCAAAGGATATGACGGTGTCGAAGCTGATGGAGGAGATTATCGAGGAGACTGGATATATCGAGAGCCTGAAGGCGGAAGGCGAGGAAGAGGCTGAGGCGAGGATTGAGAATATCGACGAATTAATCAGTAAGATCGTCGCCTATGAGGAGACTTGCGAGGAGATGCACGAGCCGGTGACGTTAAGCGGATTTCTGGCGGAGGTGGCGTTGGTGGCAGATATAGACAGCATGGACGTAAGCAAGGACTATGTTGTTTTGATGACGTTACATAGCGCAAAGGGGTTGGAATTTCCCCATGTGTATCTGGCTGGAATGGAGGATGGGATTTTCCCCAGTTATATGACGATCACCTCCGAAGATCCGGGAGATTTGGAGGAGGAGCGGCGGCTCTGTTACGTGGGCATTACGAGGGCAGAGAAGAATCTGACGCTGACCTGTGCGAGACGCCGGATGATCCGCGGGGAGACTCAGTATAACCGGATGTCGCGTTTCCTGAACGAGATTCCGCCCGGATTGGTATCCACAGGAGCGAAGATTGAGAAGAAGGCGGAAGAACTGCCGGTAAAGACTGCGCATCAACAGGCGAAACAGGCTTTCCAGACGAAGCTGTACGCGGCGAAGAAACCTGCAAGGCAGTTCGGCACGCCTTCCGGCGGGAAACTTGCGTATGAGGTGGGCGACCGGGTGCGTCACGGGAAATTCGGGGAAGGAACTGTGAAGGCAATTGTGGAAGGCGGCAGGGATTATGAAGTGACGGTGGATTTCGGAGAGCGGGGCACCAAGAAAATGTTTGCGGCTTTTGCGAAACTTCAGAAAATATAGTGTAACTTTTTTTAAAGATTTCCAGAAATGTGTAGTAATCTTAAAAATATAGTGTTATAATATTTATAATATTTGAATTGCTGGGAAAAGCATATGGAAAGGATGTGGGATTATGAATAAAGTCGAAGAGCTGATTGCGGCAACAAGGCTGAGCGAGCTGATGAACAAGAAGGAAGAAGAAGACAAAAACTGCAAGACGCTTCTGTGGGTTCTTGCAATCATGGGAGCAGTTGCAGGGATTGCAGCAATCGCTTATGCGGTATATTGTTTTTTTACACCCGATTATCTCGAAGACTTCGAGGAAGATTTCGAGGATGATTTTGATGATGATTTCTTCAATGAAGATGATCAGGTATAAGAGAATATGTCGTAGGATGTACGATAGAGGAAGCAGGTTGGAGGCCTATCAGGTGAAAAAAAGGCATCTTGCCTGCTTTTTTCGTGAAGGCAGGGAAATTGGTACGGAAAGGCTGCCGGATGCAGTGTGTTGGGGACATTGCTTTGGAAGGGCAGACATTACGGTGTACCCTTGGGTATATAAAAAGGGATAGAAGGAGAATAAAATGGATGAACAATGTTATGCGTTACTGATTGATGCGGATAATGTGTCGGCGAAATATATTAAACCGATTCTTACGGAGCTGTCGAAGTATGGGGTAATCACTTATAAGAGGATTTACGGGGACTGGACGAACACGCAGCACTCAAGCTGGAAGGACGAGCTGTTGAGCAATTCGATTATGCCGATTCAGCAGTTCAGCTATACTCAGGGAAAGAACGCCACAGATTCGGCGATGATTATCGATGCTATGGATATTTTATATACGAATGATGTGGACGGGTTCTGTATCGTATCCAGCGACAGTGATTTTACCCGTCTTGTGACACGGATTCGGGAGAGTGCGAAGATGGTAATCGGCATGGGGGAGAACAAAACGCCGGAGCCCTTCCGCAAGGCTTGCGATAAATTTACCATATTGGAGAACCTGCTGTCAGAGCAGGAGCCAGGAAGTACGAAGGCAGAGGAGACCCATGACAGCCTGAGCAAGGAGAAGATTGAGGATGCTATTATCAAGATGATTATTGAGAATCAGGATGATAATAAAGTGACTGGGCTTGGAGAGGTGGGAAGCCGCCTGGTAAGCTTGTATCCGGATTTTGACGTGCGAAGCTATGGGTATAATATGCTGTCTAAGTTTTTGGAGGAATTTTCACGGATTCAGTTGATTAAGCATGGGAATCTGGTTTCGGTGGCGCTGAAGGAAGACTGGGGGATGAAGGAGGATATCGACCGGTATGTTGCATATCTGGTGAAGAAGGCGGGACGGAACGGGATTGAACTGAGTACGCTGGGGAATAAGGTGTATGAGGAATATGCGGATTTTAAGATCAGTGATTATGGGTATGCGCAGTTCAACCAGTATGTCAAGAGTATCGACCGGATTGAGGTGGAGCAGGACGGGACGATTTTGAAGGCGAAGTATAAGCGGGGGCTTTAGTATGCCGTCAGGAAGGTTTCGGGAGTCTGATTTGAGACGGATGGCGTAGTTGGGGCTATGGGAAAACGGTATGAGAGGTTCGGTGCAGCCTGTTGTGCCGTTTTCTGAGGTATATAGAGAACAAGACTACGCAAGTGTGTTCCATGCAAGTGCGGACGCTTTTATGATATAGAGTAAAGTAGGAGCCGCAACGTGGACTGTGTGGAATGGTGATAGTGTGATTAGTATTATGAAAGATGTGAATAGGAGCAGGGATTATGAAAAAGGGTCAGGTGTACGAAGGTGTGATAGACAGGGTGGAATTTCCCAACCATGGGAAGATTGCCGTGCTTGGAGAGGAAAAAGAGGTCACTGTGAAGAATGGGGTTCCGGGACAGAAGGTGCGGTTTTCGATTAACAAGGTACGTAAGGGGAAGGCGGAAGGACGCATTTTGGAGGTGATTTGCCCGTCGGAGATGGAGATTAAGTCTCCATGCCCGCATTTTGGGCAGTGCGGGGGATGTACTTATCAGAATCTTCCCTATGAGGAGCAGTTGAAAATGAAGGCGGCTCAGCTAAAAGAGATGATGGATGGAGCGGTTGACGGTGATTATGTGTGGGAGGGCGTGGCGCCGAGTCCGTTAAAGCAGGGCTACCGCAATAAGATGGAGTTTTCCTTTGGAGATGAATATAAGGACGGACCGCTGGCATTGGGGCTGCATAAGCGGGGGAGTTTCCATGATATTGTGAATGTGCCAAAATGCCAGATTGTGGATGAGGATTGCAGGCAGGCGCTTGTGTGTACGCTGGAATATGCGAAGGAGACGGGGCTGCCATATTATCACAGGATGCGGCATGAAGGATTTTTACGGCATTTGCTGGTGCGCAAGGCGGCGAAAACGGGGGAGATTCTGATTGACCTTGTGACGACCGGGGAGTTTGATTTTGAGAAGGATTTTGGCGGAAAAGAGTGGGTGAGAAGGCTGCTTGCCCTTCCGTTTACGGGAAAGGTCGCCGGTATTCTGCATACGAGGAATGACAGTGTGGCGGATGTGGTCCGGGACGAGGGGACGGAGGTTCTCTATGGACAGGATTATTTTTATGAGGAGTTGTTGGGGCTTAGGTTTAAGATTACGCCGTTTTCTTTCTTTCAGACCAATTCTCTTGGTGCGGAAGTCTTGTATGAGACGGTGAGGGAGTATATTGAGGAAACAAAGGATAAGGTGATTTTTGACCTGTACAGCGGGACGGGGACTATTGCGCAGGTACTTGCCCCGGTCGCCGGGAAGGTGACGGGGGTGGAGATTGTCCCGGAAGCTGTCCGGGCGGCGGTGGAGAACGCCGAAGGGAATGGGCTTTCTAATTGTTCGTTTTGGGCTGGGGATGTGCTGAAGGTGATTGATGAATTGGGGGAGACGCCGGATTTGATCGTGCTGGACCCGCCGAGGGATGGGGTGCATCCTAAGGCGCTTAGGAAGATTACGGATTTCGGGGTGGAGAGGATGGTGTATATTGCCTGTAAGCCGACCAGTTTGGTGCGGGATTTGGAGATGCTGCAGGGGAGAGGGTATCGGGTGGAGAGGATTAGGGGGGTTGACCTTTTTCCGGGGACTTATCACGTGGAGACGGTATGTTTATTGTCCAAACTTCATTCAGACCAACATATCGAGGTGGAGCTTCAGATGGACGAGCTTGATTTAACGGCTGCGGAGAGTAAAGCCACCTATGAGGAAATTAAGGATTATGTGTTAGAGCATAGTGGACTAAAGGTAAGTAATCTTTATATTGCACAGATAAAGCAGAAGTGTGGTATAATTGAGAGGGTGAATTATAATCTGCCGAAATCGGAAAATTCCAGACAGCCGAAATGCCCGCCTGAGAAAGAAGTGGCTATAAGGGAAGCGTTGGAATATTTTCGTATGATTTGATAGGCTCATAGAAATGGTGGGATATTTTCTCTTTTGTTCACCCTTTGTGTGTCATCGTTACTTTCTTGTGTAATGAAACCAAGAGAGGCTGGTGGCATTTGTGAGAGAAAAGAAAATATTTGATGCAATAGCGAATGAGAAAGAGCGGAAGTAAATAGAAACTTGTTTATGCTAAATGGAAAGTTTATAGATAAAATAAGAGAAAGAAAGTCGGTGTATTAAAATGGTAGATTTTTCAAATGCAAAAGTTTTGGATTTAGCTGTACATATAGTTGGTAACAAAAGTAAAGATGAAGAAATTATACTTACTGAAACAAGTTCTGCGATTGTTGATGATGCTACTGAACAATATATAAAAGAGTATTTTTTTTCATCGTTTAATTTTGAATTATCATATCAATTTACTCATGAGACTAGTGTGAAATTAAATGAAATATATATATACTCTTCTACAATATTTCAATCACCTAATTTGTTAGTTGAGCAGTCAATAAATATAGCAAAACATCTTTATGAGGTTTCAACACATCCAAACATAAAGAAAGGAGAACTATATATTGCTTATATAAAAGATTGCATCATTGATGGATATAAGACTAACGCAGTTGGTATATTTAAATCTGAAACAAAGGATTTTTATATTGATATAAATCAATTAAAGCAGTCATTTAGTGTTTCTTGTAAGAAGGGTATTAATACTAAAAAATTGGATAAAGGATGTTTGATTTTCGATTTTGACAAAAAAATTCCCCAAAAAATATATATTGTTGATACAAGCCGAAACGATGCGTTGTATTGGAAGAATGACTTTTTGAGGGTTATAGAAATAGAAGATGCATATACGAACACTTCTAAGGTTCTTAATATGTGTAAAAAATTCATAAGTAAACAATCAGATTTAGAAAAAACAAGTAAGGTTTCTTTTTTGAATAAATCTGTACAATATTTTGAAACTCATGATAATTTTGAAGTTGATGATTTTATAGATAATACTTGTGAGAATGAAGACTATTGTAAAGCATTTAAATCATATGTGCAAGAGAATGATTTAAATTCTAAATTTGAAGGGACATTTGAAATTTCAAAACATGCTGTTACAGCAGCAAAAAAGAAAATTCGAAATTTTATTAGATTGGATTCTGATATTGAGATAAAAATTCCATCAAAAATAAATGCAGTTGAAGAAGTAATAGAGCAAGGATATGATACTGAAAAGCAGATGCGGTATTATAAAATATACTACACCAGTGAAAAGTAGGAGGGGGGAATGAAAATGGCTGGAGGAGAAAAGGCAAAAAGTTCAGGTGAATATGGCGAGAAAATAGTAAAAAATTTATTAGAACTTTTTGGTTGGAAGAACTGTAATAGTGGTGTAACAGTACCATGCGTTTATCAAGAAACCCATAAAAAGAAAGGTTCTGAAAAGTCGGAGAAACATGGAATAGATTATGTGTTTCAGTATAAGTCTCCACTTCGAGATGCAACAAAACATGATGTGCTTATTAGCGTAAAATGTCGTGATGGTTATCCTAAAACGGAGGATGGAATTAAAAGCAAATTTAAAGAATTTTTGGTAGATATTGCTTTTGCAAGTGAGTGCTATCCAGCTTGCGAAATATCGAAGCGAAAGATTGCTGCTACAAATAAGAAAATATATTCTTCATTGATATTTTGGATTGACAGAAATCGAAATGATGGACGAGAAAAAGAATCTGTAATTGATAAAATTGGAGGATTTTATCTTAGAGAAGAATGTCATTATGATACTGTAGCACTTATAGATAATAATCGTGCACAGTTTCTTTATACTTCAATTAAATTTGCAAAATCTAAATATGGGGAAGATAACTGTAAATTTTTTTATATTAATACTGGATTAAATAATGCTAATATAAATCGAAAGTATAGCGGAACAATTTTGCCTTATGAATACTTAAATTCAGATGTCTTGCCTATGGCAATAAATCAGAATAATCAAAATATACTACTTTTACTTGTAAAAGATGAATTTTGTGAAGAGTATCTTAGACGTTTAATTGGATTAGCACAAGAAATTACATCTGACTGGGCGGCAAATATAATAATTGCTTTCCCAAATTATAATGAATTTGAAGATGGAGAAGCAGTAATATCTGCAAAATCAGAATTTGAAGATTCTAGTTTTACTGATAAAATTACAGTTTTAACTTATGATCCAGATTTTAGAGATGAGGTGTGAACGAATGAATGATAACATCAATACAGATACTTTGTTGCCGGTAGGCGAACGCTTAAAGCCATTGTTAAATAAATCTTGTATCAGTGAGTCAGATATGAAGGCTCTTCTTGCCGAGAGAGGAGTGTATATTGGTGACAGCAATAAACGATTATCTATCCCGATTTTAACATTGTCAATATTAAGCCCAAAGGAATTTGAAAAATTGCAGGAACTGCAAAAAACAAAAGAGGACAGTCTTAAGACAAGAATTACAAAGACAAAATCTCAATCAGATAATAATTTAAACAATTTGATTCCACAGGATTTAATAAAAAAAGATGAATTACTTGATGAATATGATTGTTTTGATTTTGATACTGATTTGAGCTTTAACATGGATACTCCAAATAAATTAGTATTGGATTATGCAATTATAAGAGAGGATGTTACTAAAGATTGGGCAAATAATAAGAGTAGATATACTGGAAGAGTGGAGGTTGAAAAAACATCAACTGATAGTATGATTTGTTTCAACAATGAATATACATCTTCGGAAACGGAAACTATCAATAAAAAAATAATCAAATCGGTGTCTAAACATTTATTAACGGAGGGAGAAATATCTAGTAGGGAAGAAACGTTTGAAATAACATCCGATAAATTTAATAATAATCAAAGGTTTGTTTTTATGTTGCAACTTGCAAATGATAGTCCAAATGGATATTTATCCTTTCAAGCAGTAAAGAATATCGAAATTGGTCCAGATAAGACATTCACGATGCCCGATAATGCAAAATGGATGGAGGGGTCTGTTAAAAATATTATAATTAATAGTGAAAAAGGTGAAACTTTAGAGAATGTAGAATATATATCTGATAAACAATATCATGATTTTTTGATTTTAAGGCAAGTGCAATCGCAGTATCAATTTAATATTGGGGCGGCAAAAGGTAAGTGTATAGTAGAATATGGATTTCCACATTATTTTCGTAGCCATGCCAGAAATAATTTTTTTGAAGTGAGTGTGCGAAAAATATATTTTGCAAGAGATTCAAAAAGCGAAAATATAAGAAACGCATCAAGGGCTATATTAAAAGAATTTCAAGCTATGGTTCAGCAAAAATATGAAAGAGTTCTTGAGATTCAATCAGATGATACAGCAACTATATAAGATTTCCACTTACTATTTTTTGATAGTTTAAGCGAGTTGTATGAGAGAAAGGAAAAATCATTTATATGTAGATAGCTCAGAACGGAGCATTTTATTACATAGCTTTGTAGAGCAGAAAAATCAACTAACTCAACAAGGCAGATTTACAGACTGCGTTGACGAGTTGATATTCAAAGTCGTAAATGCACCCGTTAAGAGAATGAAAATTGAATATGTCTAAGGCACATCACAGAGCCGCTTATTCTTAT
>OFGE01002568.1_pt1 | contig 13237 bp, 9 predicted proteins | sample 1521681 | NCBI WGS metagenome assembly OFGE01 (sample SAMEA3504093, study PRJEB24116) | mouse gut metagenome | biome: mouse gut; feature: mouse-associated habitat; material: faeces | place: Denmark | collected 2011 | reverse complement strand
CCCGTGCCAACCGACCAGGAGCAGCAGGGGGAGGTGAGCCGGGACGAAGGGCTTCGGGTGGAGGTGACCCCCCAGACGGTCCAGAATGTCATTGCCGCCATGCCGCACGCAGAAAGCTATTACCGCACGTTTACCACCCTTTTGGAAGGGGCCGAGACCAGAGGACAGGTGTGGGTGGACGGGGATTGGACCCGTGCCGATCTGACCTTGCCCGGTGGGGGCACGGTCCATACCATTCAGGGAGCCGGTACGGTCTGGCGGTGGTATAACAATGACCGCACGGTCCTCACCTGGGCGGTGGGGGAGGCGCCCGCCGACATTGAGACTCAAAGGCTGCCCACCTATCAGGATGTGCTGGCTTTGCCGGTGGAGGAACTCACTGCCGCCGGGTATGAGGAGAAGAACGGCCAGGCCTGCGTTTATGTGGAGACTGCGGTTCCCGTGCTGGACCAGGTGGAGCGGTACTGGGTCTCCTCGGACAACGGGCTTCTGGTGGCGGCCGAAACCGTGACCGGGGGAGCGGTGGTCTGGGCCATGACTGCCGGACAGGCCGAGGTGCCCGTGCCCGCCGGCGCCTCTTTCACTCTGCCCGACGGAACGGTGCTGCATTAAGTTTGAGCAGGGAGAGAGGAAAAGGCGAAAATGGTGCCCGGCAAAGCCGGACACCATCTGTTTCTGCCTTGATATATCCTGTTCGCTTACAAAATCAGCATCAGTCCCAGGGTGATGAGCAGTTCCAGATTGTCCTCCCGGTCGTCCAGAAAGAGAAAGAGGAGAATGAGAAGAAGCAGTACGTCTCCTGTGTCAATGTCCTCCAGCTTTAGGCTCTTCAACAGCCCGGTGAGGCCGGATTTTTTTTCGCTGGCGGGAGGGGGGGAGGGGGAGTGGGAAAGCAAAAAAATTTCTGCATGGCGGGGATGCAGAAGCCATGCAGAAACCAAAAAAGTAAAATTCCCGCACAATGATATGCGAAGGAGGCGGGGCAATGGGGGGAGCCCCGGTTTTTACTTTTTCATCTTTGACTGACAAGAATACATTTGCCTGTCAGTCAAAGGTACAGGAACCGTAAATACAGACTGGCTTAAGAAAGTCGAAAAAAGATTGAAAAAAATTTTCTTAAACCAGTTCTGCAATTCCGGATGCAGAATTTATGTATGAGAGGAAAAAATCCTTTATCCGGCAAATTCAGCCAGACTGCCGCTGCCCGCTTTCAGGGGAAACGGCAGCTGGTCTGTTTCAGCCCAGTATTGTTTTTTCTGTTTCTTTATCAAACAGATGGATTTTACTTAAATCCAGAGCGAATTTCATTTTTTCGCCTGTCTGCGCATTTGTGGTAGATGCCACTCTGGCGGTAACAGTCGTACCCTGCAAGTCAAAATAGAGGTAGACCTCTGCGCCCAGCAGTTCATACATTGTAACGGGTGCCTCCACGATGCTGTGGGTGAAGTTTTCGGGCATATCCCCTGCATCATAAATATCTTCGGGGCGAATGCCCATAACGACAGTTTTGCCGTTGTAACCGCCGTCGCTCAGGGCTTTGGATTTTTCCGCATCCAGCGTAATTTCACAGCCGCCTGCCTTGAGAACTGCCGCGCCATCCTTGATTTCACATACGGCGTCAAGGAAGTTCATCTGCGGCGAGCCGATGAAGCTGGCAACAAAAACGTTCGCAGGGTGGTTATAGAGGTTCTGCGGCGTATCCATCTGCTGGACGATACCGTCTTTCATGACAACGATACGGGTGCCGAGCGTCATAGCCTCAGTCTGGTCGTGTGTTACATATATAATGGTAGAACCCAGCCGCTGGTGGAGCTTGGAAATTTCCGCACGCATCTGTACACGCAGTTTCGCGTCCAGATTGGAAAGCGGTTCATCCATCAGGAATACCTTGGGATTGCGCACGATGGCACGCCCCATTGCAACACGCTGCCGTTGGCCGCCGGAAAGGGCTTTTGGCTTGCGTTCAAGCAGTTTTTCCAAATCCAGAATTTTAGCTGCTTCACGCACCATACGGTCAATTTCATCGGGAGGTGTTTTGCGCAGCTTCAGCGCGAACGCCATATTTTCATATACAGTCATATGCGGATAGAGAGCATAATTCTGGAATACCATAGCGATATCACGGTCTTTCGGCTCCACATCATTCACCAGTTTGCCGTCAATCAGCAGTTCGCCGGAAGAAATATCCTCAAGCCCTGCAACCATGCGCAGTGTTGTGGATTTTCCACAGCCGGAAGGGCCGACAAAAATGATAAATTCCTTATCCTCAATCTCCATGTTAAAATCTTTTACAGCTTCAAAACCATTTGGATATTTTTTGCAGATGTTTTTCAAAGATATACTTGCCATTAAACTCGTCCCCTTTGCTATAAAATTTGAAAGATGCTGACAGCGCGGTTTTCAATCCCATCGTTCCTTATGGTTTTATCCTGCCGGACAGATACGGCGTATACTCTTCTGCGGTATCTGCTTTGCGGGATTTTTACAAATCATATCAGTTATAAAACAGAATTATTGTTCATAACTGATATATATGACGGTATTATGGAGATATGATTTCAGCAAATTTTCTTTATGTTATTATAGCATTCCCCAATGCGCCTATGAATATCAGCAGAAAAGGGTTTTTATACCATATTGTCAGATTTTCATCAAAAGATGCAATAGAACTCGCATTTTGATATATTACCGATATGTCAGACAACAGGCGGCAACAGGATAATGGCGCGAGCAGAGATTATCGCAATAAATATTATTCCGACGGCGGGATTCCTTCCCGAAGCCGCCATGAGCGGGGCGAAACGCCGTAAACATTCTTAAATGCCCGCGAAAAGTGCAGTGCATTGGGATAACCAACAGAAATCCCGATTTCCTGAACGGATTTTTTGGTCATTCGCAGCAGCTCTGCCGCTTTAATCATGCGGTAATGAATCAGAAATTCCTGCGGGGATTTGCCAACGCAGTCCTTAAAAATTTTGCCAAAATAACTGCGGTTCAGCCCGCAGTTTTCAGCAATATCCTCTACGGAGATATTATTCTGGAAATTCTGCTCGATAAACGCAATGGCTTCTTTTAAGTAGAAATCGCGCAGCTTATTCTGCGAGGGCTTGCGTACATGCGCCGCAGAGCGCAGCATAAAATCCAGAAAAAGGTAGAGATGCCCGATAAGGTTCAGGGCAGGCTCGTCTTTATGATGGACGATATACAGCATTTCCCTTACCATATTTTCGCGCATTTCAACAGAATGGGAATGATAAACAGGATTACTTGGCGAAAGACCGGCAATCTCAACGGATTCCTTGGCGCGCAAGCCATCGAATTCCAGCCAGACATATTCCCATGGTGTTTCGGCAGAGGCGATATAGGTGGTAATCTGGTCAGGGAAAATCATAAAGCCCTGCCCGGTGGAGATGCTGTAATCCTTGGATTCCCCATGCTCGTCCTGCGCGCTGAGCGTGCCTGAGCCGGATATGACATAATGGAACAGATAATGATTGCGGGAGGCAGGTCCGAAGGAATGCGCCGGTATGCACTGCTCCCAACCGTATTGATAAAGGCAAAGATCAACAAAATTTTTGTTCGGAAAAATAGAAAAGATAAAATTATGCATAATTTTTCCCCTTTTCTCTAAAAATCCTGCTATATGAATCAAAATGATATGTGTAAATGATTGGTACAGAATGAATTATACATGAAAACATACCAAAATGACAGATGGTATGCAAAAAAAAATTGAAAACTAGCAATATGACATAAAATCACTGATTTACGGATATTCAACAGGTATAAATGGGTATGTTATAATGACTGCAAATAAGCGGTGGTGGAAAAAATTGTGTAAGTTGACCGTTTTGGGGGCGTCCTGAAACGGTTAATGATAAAAAACTGCTAAAAAGGCAAGCGAAGCAAGGCAGAACCGCCCGGAACATTGGCAGGAAGAAAGCGCGGCTTCATCCATAGTTTCCCGGCAGAAAAAGAAAGGAGGACATTTTTATGAAATCTAACATGAAAACAGCCGGCAGTTTTCTTCTGGCTGGGATTCTGGCTTCGGCTGCACTGCTGTCTGGCTGCGGGGAGGATACCGTGGACGGGAAAACGGTGGTGGAAATTGTGCAGTACAAACCGGAGGCTGTTAAGGCTTTCGAGGCTTTGGAAGAAAAATTTAATGCAACGCATGATGATATTAAACTGGTGATTGATTCACCGAATGACGCAATGACGATTATCAAGACAAGGTTTGTGCGGGAAGACTTCCCGGACATCATCGGCATTGGCGGCGACATCAACTATTCCAACTTCCTGGACGCGGATATGCTGATGGATGTTTCTGATTACTCCGGGCTGGCGGATATCAAGGAATCCTATCTGCGTATTGACAAGGAACTGGAATTTATACCCAAGGAAGGCGTTTATGCGGTGCCATATATGGCGAATGCCGCAGGCGTGCTTTACAACAGGGAAATGTTCAAGGAAAACGGCTGGGAGATTCCTGAAACGCTGGACGAATTTTATGCCCTGTGTGAGGATATCCAGAAAAAAGGCATACAGCCGCTGTATTTTGGTTTCAAGGATATATGGACCTGTCTGGCTCCATGGAACGCGATTGCTGTTGACGTTGCGGATTCCACAATCTGCGCGCAGGTGAACGCCGGTACGGCAAAATTTGCGGACGAATACCGCCCTGTTGCGGAGATTACGCAGTCCCTGCTGCAATATGCACAGCCGGACCCGTTCGCGTACAGCTATAATGACGCATGTACTGCGTTTGCGCGCGGCGAATCTGCGATGTATGTCATCGGCAGCTATGCGGTTCCGCAGATTAAATCCGCAAATCCGGATATCGACATTGATTCTTTTGTATTTCCGGCAAGCAATAATAAGGACGAGAACGTGCTGAACTCCGGTAATGACCTCCAGTGGTCTGTTATGGCAGGAAATGAGGAGAAAAAGGACGCGATTTATGAAGTGCTGGATTTCCTGTATGATGATGAAAATATACAGATTTATCTGGACGACCAGAGCGCGGTTCCCTGCAAAAAGGGTGATTTTGAACTGCCTTCTATGCTGGACGGCATGAAACCGTTTATTGAGGCGGACAGGATGGCGGACTATCAGGACCATCATTATCCTTCCGAGATGGCGGTGGACGCGATGATTCAGACATATCTGCTGGATACCAGCGCGACGGCAACGGATACATTCCTGGAAAAATTCGATACAGATTGGGTGCGGTATAACCGTGACTTGATTGCGAAGGTGCAGAAATATTATGCCGAGAACCCAGAGGAACTGTCAGAAGGGGGTAATTGAAGATGAAGGGCGATAGAGAAAGAAAGCGCACGTTTATGCTGATTACAATTCCCATATTGGCGTTATTCATATGCTTTAATACACTGCCGCTGATAAAAGGTTTTATATACAGCTTTACAAATTTTAAGGGCTATGGCTCATATGACTGGGTCGGCGTGCGGAATTATGTCGACCTGTTTACGGACGGACGTGTCGGCAGGGCTTACCTGTTTACATTCAAATACGCGATTGTGGGCACAATATTGACAAACGTTATCAGTCTGGTGATCGCACTGGGGCTGAACAGCAAAATTAAAGGCAAGAGCGTGCTGCGGGGCATCTATTTTATCCCCAATGTACTGGGCGGCCTGGTTATTGGTTATATTTTCAGCTTCTTCTTTACTTATATCCTTCCTGTTATAGGGCAGAGCCTTGGCATTGAAGCGCTGAGCAGCAGTATGCTTTCCAGTACATCTCGGGCGTGGATTGCCATTGTTATCGTTGGCTGCTGGCAGGCGATTGCCATGAATACGATTATTTATATTTCCGGCCTTCAGACTGTGCCGGAGGATATTTATGAAGCGGGCGCGATTGACGGCGTAACGGGCTGGAGGAAGTTCAAGGATTTGACCTTCCCGCTGATTATCCCGTTTTTCGGTATCAACATGGTGCTTTCCATGAAAAACTTCCTGATGGTATTTGATCAGGTCATGGCTTTGACAAAGGGCGGCCCTGCGCAGAGTACGGAATCCATTTCCTATCTGATTTACAACAACGGTATGAGCGGCGGACAGTTTGGTTTCCAGAGCGCGAATGCGTTCCTGTTCTTTGTAACGATTGTAGTGATTTCCGTTGTGCAGATGACGATTACGAATAAGAAGGAGGAACAGTTATGATGAGCAAAGGCAATAAACAGACAAGAGCTGTCAACTGGCCGGTTACGATACTGCTGATTGCCGGCTGTCTGACAATATTTTTCCCGCTTTATATGGCGTTTATTATCGCAATGAAGCAGCCTTCTGAAATGACGAACAATATTGCCGGCGCGCTTTCCTTTCCGCAGACCTGGAGCCTTGCCAACTTCCGCGAGGCGATGCAGGTTACGGATTTCTGGAACTCCCTGGGGAACAGCCTGTTGATTACGGTGGCCACGGTTGTCATTTCCATTATCCTGCATGGCATGGCAGGGTATGCCATTGGCCGGAGCATGAAGCAGAGCAGGATTTATAACATCATTTACATGTTTATTGTAAGCGGTATGTTCGTACCCTTCGCTATCCTGATGATGCCCCTTGTAAAACAGACGGCGCAGATGGGCATTGCGAACCGTTTCGGCGTTATTCTGCTGTATGTGGTGTTCTATATGCCGTTGAATGTAATGCTTTACCGCGGCTATTTGTCAAATATCCCTGTTGCGATTGAAGAAGCGGCAAGGGTTGACGGTGCGAGCACATGGAAGATTTACTGGACAATTATTTTCCCGATGATGAAGCCCATGCATGCGACGGTTGCCGTGCTGACGGCGATGAGCACATGGAACGATGTTATGACGCCGCTGGTTATCATGTCGGGTACAGGCAAGAATACGCTGCCGCTGGCACAGCTGAATTTCCAGACGCAGTTCGGCACAAACTATAACCTTGCATTTGCGTCATATATTCTGGCGTTGATACCGATTCTGCTGTTCTATATCATCTGCCAGAAACAGATCATCAACGGCGTGGCAAATGGCGCGGTAAAATAAATGCCGGACAGTGGTTGACAGGATGGTTTGGGAGAGGCTATTATGGATTTGAAACAGAGCTATCAGGAATTATATGGGAAAGGCAAGGTTTCCGAACAGCGTTTCCATGAACTTTTGGAGATTATGGAAAAAGCGAAAGCGGAACGTCCGGCATGGCTGCGGGAACAGGACGCAGAGGGCAACAGATGGTACCTTTCGGAGAAAATGGCAGGCATTATGCTTTATACAGACCATTTCTGCGGGGACCTGTATGGCATGGAGGAAAAGCTGGATTACCTTTCCGAACTGGGAATTACCTATGTGCATTTTATGCCGCTCTTGCAGTCCCGCAAGGGGAACAATGATGGCGGCTATGCTGTTTCGGATTATCTGGCGGTGGAGCCGAGGCTGGGCGATATGACGCAGCTCAGGAAGGTCATCCGCAGTATGAAGGAACGGGGGATACGCACCTGTATTGATTTCGTGCTGAACCATACGGCAAAGGAATATTCCTGGGCGGAGGAATGCAGGAAGGGGAATCCTGATTATCAGGATATGTATTTCCTGTTTGATAATGATGCAGTCCCGAAAGAATACGAAAAGACCATGACGGAAATTTTTCCGGGGGGCGCGCCGGGGAATTTCACCTATTACCCTGAAATGGGAAAATATGTCATGACGCGGTTTTATGAATTCCAGTGGGATTTGAACTACGCCAGTCCGCAGGTGTTTAATAAGATTGTGGAAGTTTTGCTGACACTTGCGAATCAGGGGATTGATATTTTCCGTCTGGACGCCATTCCCTATATGTGGAAAAAACTGGGGACGAGGTGCATGAACCTGCCGGAAGTGCATCAGCTCCTCCGTATGATGTATGCCATCATTCAGGAGGTCTGCCCCTCTGTGGTTTTTCTGGGTGAAGCGATCGTGGAGCCGCGGGAAATCGTGAAATATTTTGGCACGGAGCAGGAGCGGGAATGCAATATGATGTACAACGCATCTCTGATGGTGCTGCTCTGGAGTTCCCTTGCATCAAGAGATGTACGCCTGATGGAACGAACGCTGGAAAGGGAGTCCGGTGTGCCGTCCGGCGGTGTATGGATTAATTACGCAAGGTGTCATGACGATATCGGCTGGGGCTTTGCGGAGGAGATTCAGCGCGGGCTGGGCATTGACCCGGAGGCACATAAGCAGTTTATGATTTCCTATATGAAAGGGGATTTTCCGGGCAGCTTTTCTGCCGGTGAGCTTTATGAGTTTAACCCGCAGACGCTGGACGCAAGGAACAGCGGGACGCTTGCCTCCATGTGCGGACTGGAGCAGGCTCTGCGGGAAAAGCATGACTATAAAATAGAGTTGGCGGTCAAGCGGATATTACTGCTGCATTCTGTAATGCTGTCCTATACCGGTATCCCTTTGATTTACAGCGGCGATGAAATCGGTCAGTTGAACGACTGGGGATACAAGGATGATGCGGACAGGTCGGGGGATTCCCGCTGGCTGCACAGGGGCAATATGGACTGGAAGGCGGCAGAGAAACGGAATGACCTTTCCGCTGTGGAAGGAAAGATTTTCCAGGGTATAAAGAAAATGATTGGGATACGGAAGGACTGCCCGTATTTCCGGTCGGATTTGGCTTCCAGCCCTGTGGATTTGGATAATAAGGCAGTATTCGGTTTCCATAAAGGGGATAAAATAATGGTGCTGGCGAATTTCTCGGAGCATGAACAGTGGGTAGAGGCGGACCGGTTCGACTGGTTCGGGCTGCCCGGCGAAATGGAGGATCTGGTAACGGGGCGGAAAATCCGTTCCTATAAAAACCGGATACTGCTGGGACCATATGAATATTTGTGGCTGGTTTGAAAACTGCCGTAGAAAATGAATAACAAAAGGAAAGCTGCGGGATGGCAAGAGGCATATTCGGCAGCTTCCTTTGAATAGCGAACGAATGAAAGGAACTGCGTTATGGCGATTATATATAGCGAACAGACAAAAACCTTTACCATCCATACGGAAAAATCCACATATCAGATGAAGGTGGACCAGCATGGTATGCTTCTGCATACCTATTTTGGCGCGCCGACAGATGAGAGCGATTATTCCTACCTGATTGTGCCGGAGGACCGCGGTTTCTGCGGGCAGCCTGCCGATGCAGGGAAAGACCGAACGTATTCTATGGATTTTTACCCGCTGGAATACCCTGTCCACGGCAATGGTGATTACAGGGTGCTTTGCCTGAAAGCAGGGCTGAAAGGGCGTGTTCCTGCACTTGACCTGCGTTTTTTCTCTTATCATATCAGTAAAGGGAAATATGCCCTTTCGGGTTTGCCTGCGCTTTTTGGCGGGGACGAGGCGGAAACGCTGGAAATCGTGCTGAAAGATTTATTCGAGGAAATTTATGTACACCTGTATTACGGAGTTTTTGAGAAAAAGAATGTCATAACGAGAGCTGCGGTTGTCGAGAACCGCAGCAAAGAGCCGTTGGAGATTAAGCGGGCAATGAGCCTCTGTCTGGATTTTATGGACAACAATCTGGAGTTGCTTCATTTTTATGGGAAACACGCCTGCGAACGGCAGTTTGAGCGCGTGCCGCTTCTGCATGGAATTGTGGAGATTGGCAGCAGGCGCGGTGCTTCCAGCCATCAGCATAATCCTTTTGTTATCTTGTGCAGAAAAGAAACAACAGAGGACGCAGGTGCATGCTGCGGCGTTTCCCTGCTTTACAGCGGCAGTTTCCGTATGCAGGCGGAAGCAGGGCAGATTGAGGGGATAAGGCTGGTCTGCGGTATGGATGATGATGAATTCTGCTGGACATTGGAGCCGGGCGGCAGCTTTGCTGCGCCAGAAGCAGTGTTTTCTTATACGGAGCAGGGATTTTCTGATTTGTCGAACGGATTGAAAGAGGTATTCCACCAGAGTCTGATACGCAGTGAATGGAAGGATAAAAAACGTCCAACGCTGGTGAACAGCTGGGAAGCGGCGTATTTTGATTTCAACGCGGAAAAACTGCTTGCCATCGCAAAAGAGGCGGCAGGGATTGGGCTGGATATGCTGGTGCTGGACGATGGCTGGTTTGGCGTGCGCAATGATGATAATTCGGGGCTGGGCGATTGGAACGTGAACGAGGAAAAGCTGGGCTGTTCCCTGCGGGAACTGGTGGAACGTGTAAACGGATTGGGTTTGCAGTTCGGCATATGGGTGGAACCGGAAATGATTTCGGAGGACAGTGACCTTTACCGCACCCATCCCGACTGGGCAATGGCAGTCCCGGGGCGTGAGCCGAACCGCAGCCGCAACCAGCTTGTGCTGGATTTATCCCGCGCGGAGGTGCGGCAGTATATCAAAAATGTGATTGATACGTTAATTCAGTCAGCGAATATTACCTATATTAAATGGGATATGAACCGGAGTATGGATAATCTGTATTCCGCAGCAGAGCCTGACGCGCCGCAGGGCGTTGTCCGGCATAAATATATGCTGGGGCTGTATGAAATTCTGGAATATATCTACCAGACATATCCGGAGGTGCTTGTGGAAGGGTGCAGCGGCGGCGGCGGCAGGTTTGACGCGGGCATGTTATATTATACGCCGCAGATATGGTGTAGCGATAATACTGATGCTGTTGAACGGCTGGGCATCCACTACGGCACATCCTTTGGGTATCCGATGTCCTCTGTTGCGGCACATGTTTCAGAATGCCCGAACGAACAGAACCGCAGGGTAACGCCGTTCCAGACAAGGGGCATCTGCGCGATGCAGGGCGCGTTTGGCTATGAAATGGATTTGAGTGCGATGCCGTCGGAGGAAAAGGAATGTGCAAAGGAGCAGATTGCGGTATACAACCAGAATTACCGCTTGTTCCAGCAGGGGGATTATTACCGGATCACTTCCCCGTATGCAAACCATGATGTGACGGTTTGGAGTTATGTTTCCAGGGACAGGGAAACAGCGGTATTGTGCGGGGTATATACAGACCTGCACGGCAATGCCGCACCCACAAGGGCGAAATGGAAAGGACTGGCGGAAGGTGCGGTGTATGACGTGGACGGCAGAAAATTCACAGGCGCGGCGCTGATGCACGGCGGCATGGTGCTGCCGAAGCCGGATTGTAATTATGATTCCTTTATGATATTTGCGCGGAGGGTGTAAGCGGGTGCCGGATGCTCCGGCAGGATACAGGCTGCCGGGGGCGCATAAATGCAACACCCGAAGTTTTTATTTTACTTCTCAAAGGGGGTGGCGTTACGAGTTATTTGAGTGGTGAAGCAGTTCAAACGTATGAAAAAGCACTTGCCCTCGGCAAAAAAGAGGGGCAGAAACTGCCTGCATTGGAAACCGTTCTTGCGGAGGAGCGGATTTTTTCCCCGAAAGAAATGCCTTTAGGGCAGGTCCAGATTCCATTGGAGCTTATTGTAGGAACAAAGATGGAAAGCAGGGGCAATTCCTTCAGCAAAAGCTTTTACCCGCTGATGGAGCTGCATACGGAATTTTCCGATAAATGGATCAGGCTCTACCAAACCCATCTGGATGAAGGTATTCACGACCCGATACTGGCGTATGAATATATGAACCGGTTTTATGTCGTGGAAGGGAATAAGCGGGTCAGCATATTGAAATACCTGAAAGCCGCGACGATACAGGGGAATGTAATCCGCATCATCCCGCCGCTGACGGGAGAAAAGCAAAAACGGATTTATTATGAATTTATGGATTTTTACAGGCTTTCGGAAATCAATTATATCTGGTTTTCAAAAGAAGGCAGTTTTTCCAGGCTGCAAAAGCTGACGGGCAAAAGCCCGGACGCGGTTTGGAGCGATACGGACAAAATCGACTTTAATTCTGTTTATACCCGTTTCAGCGATGAATTTCGGGCGAAGGGCGGGGACAGCCTGCCCATCACAGCAGGGGACGCGTTCCTCTCTTTTTTGGAGATTTATGACTATGAGGATTTGGTCGGCATGGGGCTGGCAGAGCTGCGGCAGAAAATCGAGAAGTCATGGGAGGAATTTCAGCTTCTGATTACAGACGACCCGATTAAGCTGCAAATGACGCCTGCACAGGAGAGTGGCACGAAGAAAAATTTCTTCCTGCGGCTGATACCAATGAACGTGCCGAAGCAGCGGGCGGCGTTCCTTTATGGCAGCACTATTCGCGCCTCTGGCTGGACATATGCCCATGAACTGGGGCGGAGGTATCTGCAAAAGACATTTGAAGGGCAGATTGATACGACGTACTATGAGAATGTGACAGAGGATACGGCGGAGGAATTTCTGGAGCGTGCTGTGGCAGAGGGAAACAATCTGATATTTGGCACATCACCCTATTTTTTGAAGGCAAGCCTAAAAACGGCTGTAGAACATCCTGATGTCAGGATACTGAACTGTTCTTTGAATACGGCATACCGCAGCATCCGCACGTATTACGCACGGATGTACGAAGCGAAATTTCTGATGGGCGCGATTGCAGGGGCAATCTCCTCGAATGGAAAGCTTGGCTATATTGCCGATTACCCTGTCTGGGGCTCAACAGCCAGCATCAATGCTTTTGCGCTTGGCGCGAAAATGGTCAATTCCAGCGCGCAGGTTTATCTGGAATGGCTTACGGTAAAACCGGAAGAGGAAATACATAAGGATTTCCAGAAAAAGGACATCCGGTTTATTTCCGGCAGGGATAACCTGAGCCCAAGCGAAACGGGACGCCATTTCGGGCTTTACCGCGCGGATGATGATTCCCCTCTGAACATTGCCATGCCGGTCTGGCACTGGGGCTATTTCTACGAAAGAATGATACGCAATATTATGAATGGTTCCTGGAAAGACGATGCCCCTTCGGAGGCGACAAAGGGGCTCAACTATTGGTGGGGCATGTCGACGGGGATCGTGGACGTGTTCTGTTCCCGGCATCTGCCTATTGGTACGGCGCGTCTGATAGAGCTTTTGAAAAAAACCATATGCGCAGGGGATTTCAACCCGTTTTCCGGAATTTTATATTCCCAGACAGGTGTGGTCCAGAAGGATAAGGATGAGGCAATCAGTCCGGAGAAAATCATGCGTATGGACTGGCTTGCAGAAAATGTGATTGGTTCTTTCCCGAAAATGAATGATTTGAAGGAAAAAGCGAAGCCTATGGTATTGTTACAGGGCATTCAGTGCCTGGAAGAAAAATCGTAAAAGACCGCCTTTTTCCCGGGGAAAGGGCAGGCCTTGGGAAGGCGGGCTTATGAAG
>OFGE01002566.1_pt1 | contig 13242 bp, 5 predicted proteins | sample 1521681 | NCBI WGS metagenome assembly OFGE01 (sample SAMEA3504093, study PRJEB24116) | mouse gut metagenome | biome: mouse gut; feature: mouse-associated habitat; material: faeces | place: Denmark | collected 2011 | reverse complement strand
AGGTATAAATCTGCTTATTTTTGTGGAGTGCTGTTTGCGCTGATACCTCCAAAGAGGTCTGCAAAGATTTTTTGGACAAATTTTGATAGTTTATAGCCGTTTCTGCTCTGTTTCATTTGCTCTCTGGCACTCTTTGAAAACAGTGTTTCCACGAGTTCCATGTCTGTCTGTGGCTGTTTATGTGGTCAAGAAAATCGTCACACCGAAAAAGCTCCTTCACAAACACAACAAAGTACTGTGTAATACGCTTAATTTTCACCCCTGTATTTCTCCGTTTATCCCTATCGACTTTCCTCTTCTGTTTCGATATTGTGTCACTTGCGAAACCTACACAAAATACAGAAATCAGGAGGAAATGCAAATGACCAGTACGAAAAAGCGCATCACCGCAGCATTGACGGCAGCCATCCTCACAACAACCCTCGCCATCCCCGCCATGGCGACAGAAGCGCCTGACGAACCTGTCCGGGTGAGCAGTTACAAGGGAAGTACCCTGGAGGTAGGAGACCGTAGCGGACTCATCATCGCCCCCAGCGGTACGGACTACACTGTTACCTCCAGCAACCCGGACACAGTGGCGGTGGAGCAGGTGCTGACCTTCTGGGTTGCTGTCGCCAAAGCGGAGGGGACTGCGGAAATCACGGCAACCAACAGCGCCGGGGAACACGGGAGCGTGACGCTGACGGTCGGTCCCGCTACTCCAGCTATGCCGGAAACCACCGCCAGCGGGGACAGCGCTGGCCTGACAGACAATATGGAGATACGGCAGGAGATGATCCGCCTCATCAACCAGACCAGAAAGGCCAATGGAGTGTCAGAGCTGCCGGTCAATGAGGCCCTGATGAACGCAGCACAAGCCTGCTCCAACCAGCGCTACACCTGGCACCACGCTCCGGAGGAGAGTAAAGCCGCCGCAGATGCCGGTTACCCCTATGGCTTCGGTGACAACCTCACCGTGTTCACCGGCACAGCCGACGCTGCCCAACACGCCGTCGACAACTGGATCAACTCGCCGGGCCATTTCGAGACGATGATCGACTCCAGATGTGACTGCATCGGCGTGGGCATGACCCAGTACGACGGCATCACCTACTGCTATATGTTTGTCGGGATCCCCAACAGCGTCAACTTCTATGCGTAACCAGATAGCAACACGGAAGGGCCGTCCAAGAAACTGGATGGCCCTCCCTCGTGACGGCAGAAAGCAGAGTATAGGCAGAAAAATATAACGCCGGGGAGTACAAATTTACTGCTCAAATTTTGCATACCAGAAAACAAGGAATTAAATCCTTTTATCAGCCCCAAAGCATTTTACACTGCTTTACTCATATCTCAATGAACTTCCTCGCTCACTATTTTTTACCCGAATTTTCTGCGGGATACTCTCCTCCAGTCTGCTCACATGAGAGATGATTCCAACCATGCAGTTGCCCTCTGTCAGCTGATTCAGCACATTCAGGGCGGTATCCAATGTGTTGCCATCCAGTGAACCAAAACCCTCGTCAATAAACAGCGCATCCAGCCGCTGGCCGCCCGCGTGGTTCTGCACCACATCGGACAGACCCAGCGCAAGAGACAGCGATACCAGAAAGGACTCACCACCGGACAGAGAACGGGAATTTCGCTGCTTGCCTGTTGCCATGTCCAGAACCTCCACTTCCAATCCGGCTTTTGCGTTTTTCCGGTCAGCGCTGATCTGGTGGATCAGTTCGTACTTTCCTCCGCTCATAATGTCCAGCCGTCGATTTGCCATCTCCAGAATCTCCTGAAACACAGCGCCCATCACGTACCGGTCAAAACTCAACTTACCGCCGTCTCCGCTGACTCCCACCGCCAAATCTGCCAGCAAATCCAGTCGGTTCCATGCGGCTTCCGTCTCTTCCAGTGCCGCTTTAGCCTGGGAAACACGTTCTATCACACTGTGATGATTTTCCATCAGCTGGGTCAATTTTACATATGCAGTATCGAGGGCTTGATACTCCTCCACTGTCTGGTCGATCTTCTGCTGAAGCTCAGTCAGTTCCGTATAGGCAAGTCCCTCTGTCTGGCGGGTCAACTCTTGGATTCGGCTTTGGGTATCCACAAGGGAGTGGCGATACTTTGTCAGACTGTTTTGTCTCTCTTTCAGCCAATCCTCCCCAGTTTGCGTACCCAGCGGAACCAGCGCCTGGCCCGCTTCCTCCAGTGCCGCAAACCCGCTTTCGCTTAACGCCGCTTGCAGCGCCTCCTCTGCCTTCTCTCTGGACTGCTCCAAGTCCGGCAGGTCATTCTGCTTTCCATTCAGCGTTCCTTGAGTTTTATCCCTCCGGCTGGCTGCCGTCTGCAACGTCTCTAGATGCTCTTTGACTTGTATTTTTAGGACATCTAGCCGGGCCTTCCGGCGATGGATCTGCTCATCCGCTGTTTTCTTATCGGGGTATTCCAACTGATCCCGCAGTGCGGAAATAGCCGCATCCAGTTTTCCCGCCAATAGTCTATGCGCTGTAAGAGCCTCTTCCTCCTGGGAAACAGCCTGATCCAGCTCCACAATTCGCTCCTCGGTCTGCTTCTGCTGACCGGCCAACTCATTGCTGCGTTCCTGCTTTTTCCGCCCCTCCTCCAGGGCGTTTTTCCTGTCCGCTTCTATCCGCTGAAACTCGTCGATTTTGCCGGACAGCCAGCCCTCTCCAGACAGCATATCCCAACCCTCACATTCCGGGAATAGCGCCGCCGCATCCCGCAGAACGCTCTCTGTCTCACTGTCAATGGACAGGCGCAGGGCAGTTGTCTTTTGATCCTGCTTCCTGCGTTTTTCTTCTTTCATATCATAGTCCTGCTTTGCGGTATCCACATCGGCCTGGACCGGCGTCTCCGCCGGAAGCGGGGCAAATTCGTGTACCTGCTCTGCACAAAATTCCGTATGGCAGACCGGACAGGCCGCCCTGCTGTGCTCTGTCAGTTCCTTTCTCAGTCCCTCGGCAATCAAGCCGGCCTGTCCGCTGATAAACGCCTGATACAGCCTGTGATGATCTCTTTCCGCCTCCGCAGCAGCCTCCGCCAGGGTTTGTAGGATGCTTTCCTGCTTTTCCAGCTTCTTTTTGTCCCGGAAAATCTCGTCCATGCGGTTCTGGATTCCCTTTTCGTCCGTCAGTGCCTTCGTGTTATTCTGTGCCTGTATATATTCATGCTCAAGCCGGACGACCTGCGCATCAATGCCGGCATAGGCGCGCTGCTCTTCCTCCAGCTCTGTCAAGGCGGCGCTCTCCCGCTTCCGCGCCTCCCGGTCGGTGGCGAGCTGCTCTTGTGTGCACTGGACTGTCGCCTCGGCATCCTGCTTTTTTTTCTGCTTTCGGTCCAACTCCTCATAATGCGGCAGGGTCTTTTCCAAAAGCTGAAGTTCTGTTTTCAGATTTTCTATTTCATATACGAGCCCATGATCAGCATCCACTGCCGCCTGTGCCGCGTTCACCGCCTCCTCTTGTTCCTGTAGGCTTGCAGCGAGTTCTTCCATTTCCCTTCTCGCATCTTGAAGCTCCTGTTCCATGCGTGCCAGCAGCTCCCGCTTGGGCTGAATACGGCGCAACACTTTTTCGGCAGCGTCATATTCCGCCTGTAAACGCGCCATCTCCTCTGTCCGGGACTCCAAGTCCTCAAGTTGTTTCCGCTTTTCAGCCAACTCATCCAGCAATTTGTTCTGCCCGTCCGCAGCGCCTCTCTGCTCGATCAGGGCACGCTCCTGTCCACGAACCGTTTCTCGCTCACCCTCCAGGTTCGCCAGACGGCGCCGCTCTCTTTCCGCCAACTCCACCAGATTTTCCGCCAGCTTCGGATGTTCCGGAAGATACAGATTCTTCTCCTCGGCCTCCAACCCCTCCGGCATCTGAAATGCTTCCCGCATGGCATTCTCAATTTGGCCTGTCTGTCCGTCACGCTCTACCTTCAGTGTGTCTCTGGCCCCCCTGAGCAGCTCCTGATAACGGACATAGATGGAATTGTCAAATAGTTTTCCAAGAATCTCATTCTTTTCCTCTGCGTTTGCAGACAGGAATTTCCGGAACTCCCCCTGGGCCAGCATGACGATTTTCCGGAACTGTTCCGCGTTCAAGCCCAGCAGCTCTGTGCACCGGTCCGTCACCTTTGAAGCACCTTTCAGAGGCTCCCGGTCTGTCTCTCGCTCCCATAGGATCGCATCTGGGATTCCGTCGCTGAATTGGTCCGCCGTTCCGCGCTTTTTCCGGTAGTGAATGGTTCGTGTGACTGTATAGGTACAATCTCTATGCAGAAATGTCAAAGTAACCTCGGTGTCCACCGACTTGGGCACAAAGTCACAGTGCATCATTTCCGGCCTGCGGTCAGGGCCGCTAGCAACCCCATAGAGGGCAAACATAATGGCGTCAAAAATCGTGGTCTTCCCCGCGCCGGTATCCCCTGTGATCAGGTAGAGGCCGTGAGTGAACCGTTTAAAATCGACGGCAGTTTTTTCGGCATAGGAGCCAAACGCGGTCATTTCCAATAAAATCGGCCTCATACTTCATTCCCCTGTTCCCGCGCAAATTTCAGCAGTTCCGTAATCTGCCGCTCCGTTTCCCGGTTCTGATTACCATCCATATGGCGCACCTGCTCGCCCGCAAAGCACAGCAGAGACTGTTCCGATTCGTCAGGCTCCACGCCACCCCGGCGTTCGCGGTAGAAATCCATAAACAGTTCCTCCACAGCCTTTTCCTCTACCCCAGCTATGGGGCGGGATGCCATAGTGCCAAATTGGCGGTACTCAGATATCAGTTCCATGAGAAGGCTGTCCCTGCTTTCAAAAAGGCTTCGGAAGAACTCGTAAATTTCTGGTTCTGGCCGCCGGTCTGTCAGGATGACCCGGATGTACTCCCCCCTGGCTTCATTTTGGAGTTCTGCCACCTGCAACTCCGCATAGGTCCCCTTCAGTTCCCGCATGGGGTGCAGCGGTCGGATGACCTTAGTCTCTATGGCTGGCTCCGTTCCCTTTGCCCCTAATTCCACGAGAATAGGACCTTTGACAGACTGCCTTGTCTCGTCGAAATGATAGCACAGTGGAGAGCCGGCGTAACGCACTGTCTCCCGTCCCACCGGGTAGGCCGCATGGATATGCCCCAGGGCCACGTAGTCAAATCCGTCAAAAGCGGTGTAATCCACCTGGCCCACGCCGCCCACCATAGACTCAGAACCGCCGTGGATCGATTCCCGGCCATTCGCCGTAACATTTTGATGGGCGACCAGAACATTACGCACAGAAAAATCGATGTCCTGTTCCGCCAACAGCCGCCGGACTGCCGTGTTGTAATCACGAATCTCTTCGTCCTCGAGTTTCTGGGCCGCCAGCGCCGGGAAAATATAGGGCATCAGCCAAAATGTAACCGGTCCGTCCTGATCCGTTAAGGTCACACAGGTAAGTTTTTTGGTGAGGATACCCGCAATATGAATGTTCTGTTTCGCCAGCAGGCTGCCCGCAAAGGACATCCGCTGGCCGGAGTCGTGGTTCCCTGGAACGATCAGGACCGGAATTCCCAACTCCGCCAAACCTGTAACCATTCGGTCCAGCAGGGCAACCGCATCCCCAGAAGGAGCACTTCGGTCATACACATCGCCCGCAATCACCACTGCGTCCGGACGAATGTCTCGTGCCATCTCCAAAAAGCGCTGAATCCAGACGGGCTGATCTCCGCTCTCCAGCAGAGAGACACCGTGAATGGATTTCCCCAAGTGCAGATCCGCCAAGTGCAGAAATTTCATCCAACCCTCTCCTTAAATCACGTTTCTCTCTTTGCCTGCTTCAAAATCCAATTCCCATTGGGCGCCAGCTCAATCCGCCCCTGCCGCTTTGCAGACAGGATAGCCTTTTGGAACAGCTCCGTCACAACGCTTCCCAGGCGGCTGTATCCCATCGATCTGGCCGCCTCACGGATCAGATCCTCCTCCAGCAGACTAATCTGCTCATACAGCACACGGCAGATGGCGTTGGCTGCCTCCTGGACCGGCACATCCCGGGCCTCACGTTTTGCCTTTCCCTCGCCGCTTGCTCGGAATCCGGTATAGCTCTCCGGGGTCTGTCCGGTTTTCCAGAAAACTAGCTGGCCGTCCGATTTGGTACAGTTCAGTCCGGTATTGCTCATGATCTGCGTCATTCGGCTCTGGATCCGGTTTCCGGCTCTTGCGATTCCGAAGCTCTGGACAACACGCCGGGTCAGCAGAGATTCGCACACCGGCGCCTCCTTTTCAATGACACGGCAGATCTTTTCCTGGATCTGCTTGGTATACCTCGGCTGAACGAAATCCTCTGCGGAGACGACCTCCTCTTTCAGCACCGCAGGTTCATACAGCGGTATCTCCGGTGCTTTGGGTGCAGTGGAAACAGATTTTTCCACCACCCGTTTTACATTTCCAGCTACCTTCCGCTCCTCGGCGGGCGGCTGAGCGGGAACGGCTGCCTTCGGCAGAGCCGCCGGCTTGACAGGCTGGCTTTTCAGATTTTCCAGACAGGCAAATACCCGCTCCAATTCTTTTTGCCTGTTGTCCCACCAATCCATCGTCCAAATGCGCAGAATATTCCATCCAAGGCCATGCAGCACATCTACCTGGGCAAGTTCCCGATCCCGCACTGTCTTCGCTGCGCTATAGCCTTTGCCGTCCAGCAGGATGCCCAGCAGATACCGGCCCGGTCGGCCGGGATCGACAACGCCGATGTCCACCTTATAATCCGACTTTCCAACGGCGCACTGGGTTTGATATCCCCGCTCCTCCAGCGCGGCACAGATGGAATCCGCGATCCCCGTTTTTCTGCCGTGTACCCGCCCCAGGGCCTTCTCGTCCAGTTCCAGCTGTCCGCCCTGGGCGTACTCCAAAAAGGCCCGAAGGGCCGCCACCCCCTCCGCGCTGCTGCGGGAGAGGTCGATCTGCTCCGGAGCCAGAGAGGAAAAGACCTTCATCTCATTCCGCGCCCGGGAGACCGCCACATTCAACCGCCGCCACCCCCCCGCCCGGTTCAGCGGGCCAAAGTTCATAGAGACCTTCCCGGTCTGATTCGCCCCATAGCCCACGGAAAACAGGATCACGTCCCGCTCATCCCCCTGGACATTCTCCAGATTTTTGATAAATACCGGCTCCTCCGACCCGTATGCCCACTGTTCCAGTCCGGGATCGGCCCCGCAGGCCTCCGTCAGAAGGTCGTCGATCAGGTTCTGCTGGCTGATATTGAATGTGACAACGCCCACGCTGTACTGGGACAGCTCCGGATCGTGGCAGCGGCGCTTCAGCTCCTCCAGAACTGCCTCAGCCTCCGCCTGGTTTTGCCGCGTTTTGCCCCGGTCGAAGGTGCCCTCCACCGGAACCAGACTGACCTTGGACTCCCGGTCGTTGACCGAGGGGAAGGTGTAGAGCTTGTTTTCATAGAAGCAGCTGTTGCTGAAGGCGATCAGACTCTCGTGCCGACTGCGGTAGTGCCAGAGCAGGTGGGTCTGGGGCATATTCAGTGCGAGGCAGTCGTCCAGAATGCTCTCCAGGTCCTCTGTATCCAGGTTGTCCTCATCCACTGTGTTGGCAGCAAAGAAGGAGGTGGGCGGCATCTGCTTCGGGTCGCCTACCACCACCCCGTTGCGACCCCGGGCCAGGGCGCCCACCGCCTTGCTGGTGGGGAGCTGGGAGGCCTCGTCGAACACAACCAGGTCGAAGGGCTCCCGTTTGGGGTCTAAGTACTGGGCGGCGGAGATGGGGCTCATGAGCATACAGGGACACAGTCGGGGCAGCAGGTTGGGAATCTGCTCAAACAGCCGCCGGATGCTCATACCCCGGCCGTTGCTGCGGATGGCCCGCTGCAAAATTCCCAGCTCGGAGCTCTGGGCCGCCTCCCTGGTGCAGTCCGGCACGCTGGCCGCCAGCCGGCAGAAGATCTCCTGCCGGGTCAGCGCGGTCAGCTCCTGATCCAACCGCTTGAACTGTGCGATTTTTTCACGGAAAACCCCGCCGGAGAATGCACTCAGCACCGGCTCCAGGTCGATATACCGGACGGCCAGTCCCTTTGCCATCGCTTTCAGATAGGCGGGCCTGACCTGCTCATGGGGCATCCCCCCCACATATGCCTCCACCACCGGCTCCAAACCCAGCTCCCGGGCCTCCGCAGCGGTGGCGTTCCAGGCGATCCACTCTCTCAGCTCGCCCGCATGGTCTGTCAGATTCCGGCACAGCTCCAGCTGTCCCCTAATCCACGACGACTCCTCCTCCGCGTCCGCCAGAGACAGGAGCTGGTCCAGGCGCTCCCTGGCGGAAAACGCAGTCTGGCAGGCATCTAAAAATGCCGACAGCGGTGCGTTCAGCCCTTTTTGCCCACCGCACCGCATCCGGAGCTGATGGCTTCCCGTCAGATTCTCCAGCTCCGCCGCGCCGCGCTGCGCCTCCCGGGCGGTTTGCAGCACCCCGTTCCAGTCGGTATCCGCCCCTGTATAGAGATTGTCCAGGCCGCTCCCATAGGTCTGGAGCAGGGCGTCCCCGCTCCTTTGCTCGCGCTGGTATTCGGCCAGCCGGGCGAAGACCTCCGGGAGCTGTTCCTTTGACACAGGCGCCGCGCTGCAGGCCGCCAGGCGCTTCACAAGCCCATTCATCTCCAGCAGCTTTGGCAGGAACCACTTGGCGTTGACTGTGTTGTACTCCTCCAGCAGGGCCTGTCCGTCCAGCTCAAAGAATCCGGCGTTCCAGGTCTGGGAAAGCTGACTGCGCAGGCGCTTTGCCTTCAGGAAGTGCTCCGCCATCTCCTCTACACCTGTCAGATATTGGGATATCCCCGTTTCTTTCGCCCAAGAGGCAGGCAGCCCCACCCAGGGCAGAAGCACCCGGACCACCTCGGCCAAATTACGGATCCGGGACAGCGTCTCCGGAACCGGCTGCTCCATGCTGCCGGCGCAGAGCTCCACCGCCGGTTCCAGCTTCTCCAAAGCCTGCTCATAGGCAGACACGGTCTCCGGCAGCTCCATGCGTAGCTTTTGGGAATACTGTACGCACTGCACAGGCCGAAGGGAATGTCCTCCAGGGTGGCCCACCGCCTTCGCCGCCGCAATCATCCGTTCCACTGCGGTGAGCTGCCGCTCCAGTTCCGCTGGTCCCGTATGTTCCAGGAACTCCTGTGCAAAGGGCCGCAGGTCAGACGCGGCGCAATTTTTCTCGTACTGATCCACCAGCTCGAACAGCGTCGCGCCGCAGGGCTGGGGGCGGTGGAGGGCCTGCGCATACCGGCCCAGCTCTCTCCGGAGGGAGGCGGCCTGCTCCGCCTTGCGTTGATACTGCTCGGAGGTCTGTCCACGGGTCACGTCCATGGCCTGGCGTAGCTGCTCCAGCACATCCTTCTTTTTGGATTTGTTGGAGTGGAGCTCCATACAGAAAGGACCAATTCCAATGGAGGCAAGACGCTTTTGGACAACCTCCAGCGCGGCCATCTTCTCTGCCACGAAGAGAACGGACTGTCCTTTGGCCAGTGAGTTTGCGATCAGGGCGGTGATGGTCTGAGATTTTCCGGTCCCTGGCGGCCCGTGGAGTACAAAGCTCTCCCCCTCCCCGGCCGCGCGAATGGCATAGAGCTGAGACGCGTCCGCGCTGAGGGGCAGAAGGACGCCGTCCTCCGGAACGGTTTCCTCCAGCGCCATGGGCCGCGCGTCCCAGCAGAGCCGGCCCTCCATCAGGCTGCGGACGATCTTGTTTTTGGCCAGCTCGCCGGAGCGGTTCCGGATGTCGTTCCACATCACAAATTGAGAGAAGGAGAAGATACCCAGATAGGCGGACTCCAACACATCCCAGCGCTGCTGGGCCATGACCGCCTTCCGTATCACCGCGAACACCTGCCGGGTATTAATACCGTGTTCGTCCTGGGGAAGGGGCTCCAGACCGCTAATCCGGATGCCGAAATCTTGGCTGAGCTTCTCCAGCAGCGTGATATTCATCTGGGGCTCGTCGTCCCGGAGGCGGATCACATAGCCCCGGTTGGCCCCTCTGCGCACCAGCTCCACCGGCAGGAGGATCAAGGGCGCGTAGCGGGGCTTGGTGCTGCGGGGCGTCTCATACCAGCGCAGCAGTCCCAGGGCAAGGTAGAGAGCATTGGCGCCGTTCTCCTCCAGGGCGGTTTTGGAGGAGCGGTACAGCTCTTTAATTTTATGAGCCAGCTCGCCCTCTGTGAGGATACTGCGCAGCCGCTTGTTCTGGAATTCAGATTCCATCAGCTTCCCCATGTCCCCCAGCTCGTGCATGATCTCAAAGCTGATGGAGTCCCTGGCCAGCTGCCAGTCCGCGGGGCGGGGCAGGATGGAGAAATCGCCGCCGTCTGCCAGGGCATCCTCCAGATCACTGATGGACGGAATCAGCAGGGGCACCATTCTGGTCAGGCGCATATTGATCAGCGTATTGCGCAGGCCCAGATCCAGCAGCTTTCGCTCCCAGATCTGTTTCTTTGTGGCGGGAACGCTCCCCTCGCCCTCCCGCACATTCACCCGCTCCCCCATCTCCCGGGGGGCATTCGTCAGCTGCCGCTCCTCCACCTGATCCCGCTGGATCTGCCAACCGGTCTCCGATTGGATCCGGAGCGGCAGAGGAGAGATGCCGCTGTACCTGGTGCGGGCCACGTCAATCACACACTGGATCGGGTCGTCTCCTACCAGCTTTTGCTCCGCCGCCCTGCGTGCGTCGTCAAAGGACATGTTTTTCCCGGCGACAAGCGCAGTGCACTCTACCACCACCAGCTCGTTGATTCCGTCGGCCAGTCGCTTGGTTAGGAGGGAGGCATCGTCCTGCACAGCCTCCGGAAACGTCATCTCCTCCAGCCAGACACCGGCAAAGATGTGTCCCTCCTGCAAAATCAGCAGGGGATGCAGGCCGATTGCCTCCAGGCACGCCGCATAGAGCAGAGTCAGATCCAGACAGGTCCCCATCTTTTGCTGCAGTATTGCGTCACACAGGCGTACCCGCTGTCCGAAGCGCTGGAAGCTGGCGGGCGGCACAGAGTAAATGATGTTCTGCTCCTGAAGGGCGCCATAGACAGCCGCCGCCTGAAGAAGGACACGGTTGGGGTCTCTGGACTGATAGGCGTCGAAGGAGGGATCCCCAGTCCATTTTTCCAGAAACTGTGCGGCGCGGCCGTTGAGCTTTATGATTTCAGGGTGGTTCGGCGTCACAAACGCGGCCAGCAGCTCTGGGAACAGCGTGTAGCCAGGCCACTCATCAAAGGCAAGAAGAGTCAGCTCCCATGTCTCCTCACAGAGCAGCAATTCGTCTGAGACAAGAGCGATCCTAATCAGGCCGGATATTTTCTCGGTCAGCCCGGCCAGGCATTGCGGATCCAGTATGAGCTTGATATTTTTGAGGGAACAGCTCTCTTTGGCGGGAATTCCCTCCAGGTGTCTGGAGTAGGGAAGAAGGGCCTCCAAATCGGATGTAATCCGGAGATCAATATCTGCCAGGTTCTGATCAGAGGGATTGCTGATGGTAATGTCCCGTACAACCGGGATATGGTTCTGCTGCAGCGCGAAGTTGACCGCCGGCAGAATGGAGACCTCCATATGAAGCTGTTCCGCCGTCAGATAATCGGATTCCGGCGGGGAGAGTGTCAGCTTTTCCGACGCCGTTTCGGCCAGCTTCCGGAACGACTCCCGGGGCTGATTGGAGACGGCTGTCTCAACCTCCGCGGCCTCTTCTCCCGGGAAATCGCGCGCTTCCTCCCGCTCCCCGGACTGATCATCAGCAAAAGGAGGTTCGGAGCCTCCCTCCGGCTTGTGATAGGGCTCCGGGTTAAAAGTCCAGTCTCCATACACCTCCATGAACCAGACGCCCAGGCTGTACGCCATGCGCAGAAGAATCCCGGCCCGCTCTTCTGTATTCAGGTCGGCGTGGACCGCGTCGTTTCTGGCCTTCCGCAGAGCGGTCAGGATGTCATAAATGCTGCCCGGGAGCAGGCCCGCCCGGGATAGCCGACGAATCTTATCTACCTGCCTGGTATCCTCGGGAAACACGATTTTCTCAAAGCGGCACAGCTCGCTGACAAGCCGCTCCGCAAAAAGCCCCAGCTTATAGATGCAGACATTGGGGTCCGAGTGCAGGTGAGACTCTGCGCCCGCTCCCAGCAGAGCAAGATCTTCCCAATACTTTGACAAAAACGAAAAATTGGAGGTCATGATAAAAAGTCTCCTTTTCATTTTATGAACTCAGAGAACCAAAGGCATAATCAAATCCGGAAAATAATCAGGTGGAAATACTTGCTAAATATTATATCACAGATAGCCTCTTATTTCATGGTAATTTTACAAAATATTCGTTGCATTTTCAAAAACTGCTTCGCCTAAACAAAGAAATACCGCCTGTCATCAGATACCCATCAAATCACCCGATACGATCACCTGCCAGACTCAGTTCTGGCAGGTGATTTTTCTGCAGTAAAATTTTTTCTGTGAACGAAATAATAAAGTTCGCTTTCGGAACTTAGAGGTTGTAGTAGAGGGATGATTGGCCTGCGCTCTGAATCGGTAAACATTTTGTAAACTCGTCTATAAGAAAGTTCGGTTTCAGCCACTGGAGGTTGTGGTAGAAGGATGAGGGAGTCAGCGCATAAGGGCAGAGGAAAAACTGACTCAACAGAAAGGGTTGGCAAGTACAACATGAAAGAATCCGGCTACAAGAACTACGATGAACTGCCTCTGTTCCTGAACGCGGCAACGGTGGCGAAAGCGCTGGGTATCTCGTCATCCAGCGGCTACGAGTTGATGCACGAACCGGATTTTCCAGTTCTGAAAATCGGTAGCAGACTCGTAGTGCCCAAGGAGAAATTCGTGGAGTGGGTGTTGCAGCACACCCAGGGAGGTGCAGATTGAAGTACACACCGCGGCCCAAACGTGATCTAGTCAAGAACTACTTCCAGTTGCCCAACGAGATATTCCTGCTGGGTCTGTCGCCCGGCGCACTGGCCGTCTACTCTTATCTGCTCTGCTGTGAAAACCGTAACACCTACCAATGCTGGCCCAGCTACAAAACTATCGGCAGAACAGTGCGGATGAGTGCCAACACCGTTCGCAAGTATGTGTGTGAGCTGGAGGAGCGGCAGCTCATCAGTACAGAGAACACGACAGTCACTACCAGGGGCGGTATGAAACGCAACGGCAATCTGCTCTACACCATACGCCCGATCCAACTGGCTCTGAATCAGTTCTACGAACAGCAACTGGCGCAGATGGATGTTGCAGCTGAACGTCAGCGAGTCGCAAAGGAACT
>OFGE01002565.1_pt1 | contig 13247 bp, 9 predicted proteins | sample 1521681 | NCBI WGS metagenome assembly OFGE01 (sample SAMEA3504093, study PRJEB24116) | mouse gut metagenome | biome: mouse gut; feature: mouse-associated habitat; material: faeces | place: Denmark | collected 2011 | reverse complement strand
ATCTCCTTTTCTATGACATGATTGAATTTTTATCTAATGGAACCATCTCCGGTTCATCTGGCCACACGTTATCTGAGCTATCGGATAACAGGTCTGAAGAATCCGGATATGGTGGTTCCTGATAAATGTGTTTCTGAGTTACCTGTGTCGGCATTGCAGGTATTGACGTCCCTAGTGGCTTACGGGGAGCTGATGATGAAGCAGAAGAGCCATTCCTTTGCCTGCGTGGTTTCGAGGGCGGCTTGGGGAGATAGTCATATTCCTCTGTTTTTCCTTCTTCCCGCCACTTCGGAATATGTTCTGCCGCCTTTTTCGTAATCAGCTTTTTGGCATCCGGGTGCAGTGTGTAGTCATATTTCTGTACTTTCAGCACTTTCTGCCCCCTGAGAATAATGAGGGCAGTATCCAGCGGGAGCCGCAGGATCTCGTCCGGCGTCAAGAGCTTCCGTTTGCCGATGGACTGGGTTTTCCGGTACTCCGGAGAATAGTCTGACACTCGCCAGGTATTGAGCTGCTTTGCTTCCGAACTGACACCCACCGTTACGTCTCCGGAACGCGAACTGATAAATTCAGCCGTTACTTCGTCCGTGCATCCTAAGAATAACTGAGTGTCGCAATTCCCTATGATTTCCTGCCACTGATTAAAGGGATAGCGGTTCTGCATCTGAGGCAGGTTCTGGAAGATGCACGAAATGCTTAAGCCTCTGGAGCGGCAGACCGAGATTTTCTTATTTAACTCCAGGATGGCTCCGGTATTTGCCAGCTCATCCGCAAGGATATGCACCGGAACCGGCAGATGCCCGTCTACCCCATGCTTATCCGCGAAACGTACCAGTTTGATAAATACAAAGGTCATAAACAGGGATGACAGGAAGTCAAAGGTGCTGTCCTGATCGGAAGTAATGCAGAAGTATGCGCATTTCTGTTTTCCCGGCAGTGTCAGGTCGATCTCATCATAGGAAGTGATCTGCCGGATCAGTTTATTCTGGAATACCTGAAGCCTGGCTCCAAGCCCGATAATTACCCCAGATCGCACCGTATCGCTTGCCTGCTTGTAGATGCAATAGGGAACCTTTTCCGGGTGGCTCACCGGAAGCAGGTCAAAGAGGCTGTTCCGTTCTTTCTCCGAGCTGAGTGTCAGCAATTTATATACCTGCCCGATGTTCTTGGACTCTGGCGGGAATCCCTGCTCGACATAGAGAACCAGCGCTTTGAGCAGATTTAATTCCGCATTATCCCAGAAATGATCCCCTTTGGCAGAACCAGTATTTTGGATAATGACGTCGGAAAAGACCTGCGCCATAGTCTCCTGGCCGTCAATCTCCATCAGACAATTCCATGCATCGGAGTTCTCCGGGTTTACAAGGTTAAAGCATCTCACGGTGTAGCCCTCGTTTTCCAGATAACCAGCCATGCTTTCATACAATTCACTTTTGGGATCAGTGATAATTAAGCTTTCCCCAACTCCGCCATTCTTCCCGCGTGCGACACACTGGAAGATCATATTACGGGCAAACGCCCTGGACTTCATAGAACCGCTTGCGCCATAGACGGCAATGTTGCGGTTCATGCGTGTTTCATAGGGAAGGCAGACCGCTTTCCCGTTCAGCTTTCCAAGGATTGTCCCTTTGGTTTTCTTCACATGGTCTGTCAGTTCCAGCACCTTGTACATCTCATCCGGCGTCATAAAGCCGGATGTTCCATAGGTTCCCTTCAGGGAATAATTCAGGTTCCGCTCCTTATCAAAGACCTCCCCGTTCCGGTCAACGCCCATCCGCATTAACAGAAAGACTAATAGTCCGAGCGCGAGAAGGCAAAGAAAAATCCCATATAAGTTATATGGAAAGTGAGCCAGTGCTGATAGGCATGCCATCGGGTGCAGGGAGGGTGCCTTTGGATAGGAGCCGTTACCGGCGAAGTTGCCGGCACTGGTCCAGACCTTGTAATTACAGATAAACTGTGCAATATAGCCTCCGGCATATAAAATGCAGAGGAAAATTGGAAGCACGAAAATGAGATTCCACCATTTACGGTTCATTTAAAAACTCCTTTCTGAATTTAGTCAAGTCGATACTGGAGAAGAGTGCATCGCTGTTTATATATTTCTTCAGAACCGGAACCTGGAAATCAAAACAGATCACGTTCCCTGTCATGCCAAATACATTCAGACCTATATTAAAACGGTTAAGCCGCTGCATATCAAAATCGTAGGCGAGTAGTGTTGGGACTCCATCCGGGGTTACGGCATCGTATTCAAACCGAGTGTCACCCTGGCAGACATCTAGATCCGAAAGCAATAACTGGTTTAACCGTTCCGTCAGCCTTGGATTCATCAGCAGCTTTAATAGCAGTTCCCCTTCTGAATTACTAGGCAGAAAATAAAAGTTATGAAAAGATGTATCCAGCATGAACAGGCCGCGTTGTTTTCCGCCAGTACTCTTCAGAAGCTGGAATGCCATATCCATATCGTTTCCAAACACAATAGCCCGGATATCAGGCTGGCCGTTATAAAGACGGAGCTTCAGATAATGCTGTAGGAAAGCATTTAACCGCACCTCTGCCTGGTATTCCCATTTCATGAGGCTGGATCCTGTATTATAGATACAGTAAACGCAATGCGGCGCCATCAGGATTCCGATACTTCGTGAATTTCGGATCTTCGTTGTTTCATCTCCCAGTTCCTTTATCTCCCTTGATGAATAAAAACAAGGGATGTCCTGTAGGTTCATTCGTTCTTTCGGAAAGCTTTCACTGAAAAGCGGCGGCTTGTCATCCGCAAAGAATGGAATACCTGCATGGGAAAGGGTTACGTATGTCTGTGCTTTCTGATAAAGCCTAAGCCTTCTTTGCGGCTCGCTTCGGACTGCATTGGTCTCTGAATTTCCTGTTAAACAGCATTGGAATCGGAGAGGGTTGTGGGAGAGGAGTAATTCCTTGGCCTGCTTTTTCAGACGGTAGCCGCGAAGCCGGTCTTTGTAGTGGAGCCTGATTAGCTTGTCGGCTTTTAACTCTGTGATCAGTTTTTCTGTGTATGCCGGGGTGTCAAATAATCTGGGGAGTTGGTCAGCCGGGAACTCTCCGCTTATCCCGATCATCTCTAAAAGTTTATATTTCTGTGTATCTGGTCTTAGCATAAATGTGTCACCTCAAAATTGATTTTTTTAAATAGTATTACCTTGGCAACATCTGCTTCGGTGAATTTCGTCCATTCTGAAAATGAAATGCGGGGAAATGAATGGATTCCCCCGCATTTTACCGGTATCGACGCGATTTTTTGAAAAATCACATATTTTCAGATATGGTAATTTTATGTTTTTCACGGTTCATAAGCCATTCGGGGAACCGGTTTTTCTCCATAATCGTTACAATCATCTGATCCGTCTCCCCTAGCTCTGTTGTGTAATGGCTGTCGCAATAAAGGCCGCTGTCATCAAGCAATACATAAGTTGAAATGACATCCAGTATCGTCTTCAGCTCCAGATTATCATAGTCTTTCACCCGGCGTTTCGGCATGCTCTGGTCATAAATAAAACAGAAGCAGATGACACATTCTTTATAAGGTTCTATTTCATGGTCTTTGAGAAATTCCTTTAACGCAGCATGCAATGGATCACGTAAAAACGCCATGTTCGTATGGAGTCTCCGTTTGGGGAGAAGTCCGGGAAGCGTTGCAGAAAAAATTTTGTCTTCGTAGGAGATTTTGATTCCCAGCGCATCTGCAGCCTGTGTCATATAAGTAGAATCGCCTTTGAAATCTGTAAAAAGTACCAGATTTCTTAACTGGCAGGCAATCCGCTCTGCCCGCAATGTGGCATTTGTGCTTAATTCCGTGTAATTAGCCCCATATTTCACGATATCAGTGGATTTCAGGGCAAAAAGTGTGTTGTTCAGCAGAGCAACTTCGTTCTCTACCTTTTGGATTCTCTGAAAAATAGTTGTTTTGTCCATAATTACCTCGTTTCTTTTGATTTTTGATAGTAGTTTACAGTTCCATCTGGACTTACCAGACAGTAAGCGGTCACCCCGTTAAGAGAAAGACGGGACGCCTGCTGTTCGGATTCTAAGATGACCAATCGGTTTGCATCATCTGCAGGAAGGCCATTCAGGACATGGCTGATCAGAATTTCCTGCTCTAAACCGATATAGACAACTTCATAGTCTTCATTTTGCGTGAAAAAATGAAGCTTGACAGGAAATTCTCCGCTGGTGTGGTAGACAACAGCCTCTTTGAAGTCCAGAAGAACCCAGACGGCGGCAATCATGCCATAATCCGGGGATTCAGAAGCTTCCGGGCTGTCGCATAGGAGATCTCTGTCCTGGTCATAGTAGATACGCCCCTGCTTGATCAGGCTTGTAATCAGGGATTTCATGGAATCCCTGTTACGAATAAAAAACTGCAGTACCTGTTCGTACTGCAGCGCATGGTAGGTGGTAATGAGTTTTAGAAGACGCTCACCTTCCCCTCTGTAAATTTGGTTCCTTGATTTCATGACGTTCTCCTTTGTTACATGGATTGGCAGGTCTTTGCATAAGCTGTACATATTGCATACGTATCATATACATATGATGTATATACAGTATACTTGTTATGCTCGTATTGTACTGGTTTTTAATAATGATATGCATAGTGTACGTACAGCCTATGTATCAGCCTGCGGTCAATCATCGGTTTACGGGGTACAAAAAAAGCACCGTCGAGGGTGCTGTAAAAAAGTATAACTTTAACCAATACCAATTATAACACGCATGGATATACGCTTCAATCGCAGAACTGTGCCAATGAATGTCAATTCTGTGCCAATTCTAAATATTACATAAAATCAGCCTGCAATTTGCATTAAAAACAGCATAAAAGCGTGTTTTATCTTGAAACACGACTTCGTGCAAATGCTGCCAGAACCTTCGGTGCATAGCGCTGGCTCATGTGAAGCTGGATATGATTGGCCAAAATAATGGTATCGCTGCAAATACTATAGATCTTTTTCAAAGAGACAAGGCAGTTTTGCCGGCATCTGATAAATCCATATGGTGCCAAGAATTTCAATTCATCTGTTAGAGAACCGTATTTTTGATTGTTGCCATGTTCTGTATGGATGGTAATGGTGTGTGTCTGTATTTCCAGATAGTAGATGTCATCCATTTTAATTTTGGTAACAGCAGTCTTTGTTTTGCAGATGTATTCTGCCTGTGTGTTTGAGTAAAGCTGCAGGGCCTTTTCTAACCCGGAGAATCCATGCTGGTCTAAGAAAGTATTCAGAGAACAGCTTAAGGATTCATTATGTGTTAATTCCTGTATCCAGTCCATGTTTACACATCCTTTTTTATTGCTCTATATATAAAGACAATCGAATCGTCAAAAACTGACGGCATTTGGGGAAATTTAAGAATGTTTTTGTGATGTGATGTAAAAAGTAGCGGATATGATGTAGAAAATTTGCCAAATTATAGAAATAATTGTATGATTAGTGTAAAATAAGGGGTGTAGTATGAACAGAGGATAATTGAATATTATCCTTCGTTTATTATTATTTATAGCGTCTACTTTTATAAATATAAACGGAGAGAAAAATATGCTTACAACAGTGAGTTATATAACAGAAAATTTTAATAATCAATTTTGGAATTTTGAAGATTGTTCTGGGCAAGATTTTGAAGATTATATCTATACTATATTGGCAAAAGAGTTAGAACCTTATTACAAAGATGACTTACGAATTGTAAAAACTTCTCGTACAAGAGACGATGGGATTGATATTTATATAGAATCCCCCATTGAATTTTTGCTAATGGGAAATAAATTTTCGTTAAACGGTAAAAAAAACATAAAAATAGTTATTGAATGTAAATCCACAAATTATAATAAAATTGCGTTTGATAAATTTGCAAAAAATATTATTACGAATAATGAATTGGAATTAGACTACTTTATATTGGCTACTAATGGAACTATAGTCCCTAGTGCATTTTATAAAGCAATTACAGAATTCAAAAAAGTTAACTGCAAATTTTATCTATTTGATCAATATTTTTTACTTCAATTTTTAATCAATTCTGTGTATAAGATTAAGGGAAATGTTACATATATTCCTCATGCATGTCAACTTCAATTACAATATCAAATAAGGAAAGGAAGAATAGAAGGCAGAAATTGTTTTGAGTTATACTTTGATGTAAAAAATTATTCAAATAAACCTACAAATATAAAAATAAATCTAATTTCAAATAGGAATTGGAATATTGAAGAAAAACTCAATGAAAAATTAGTACCTGCTCATCAAGGAATATGTTTACGTTTCCTAGTAAAGAGAATCTACAATGATGGAATAGATGATTTTAAACTAAATGTAACATATAATAATCAGTCACAACTTTTGAATATAAAAAATCCAGAAGTTATTCCGGACTTTCTTCCACCATTAACAGGAAGTCAACATAAAAAAATAATAAATGATATATACAACGATCTATTATGTTTAGCAACTTCACAATTTTATTATATATATGGCGAAGCAGGAATAGGAAAAACACGTATTATTGATGAAATTGTCAAAAAAGTTTTTGATACAAATTATGTAATTTCACATATTCTATGCAATAAACGAAATAAGGTTTCTTTAAAAAAAGCACTATATAAAGAATTAAAAATAATAAATTCTGATAATAAAGAATCATCCTGGGATGATTTGACAACGCTTTTTGACAAAAACAAATATTCTAAATACTTAGTAATTATTGAGGATTTGCATAATTCTTCAGATGATTTTTATGAAGAACTAAAAGATCTGGTATTATCAATAAAAAAATATCCTTGTGCTTTCATTATTGCTGGTAGAGAAGATGACACTGTATATAATGAAGCCTTCTTTTCATGCGCCAACTGGCTAAAAAACAATTCAAAAAGATTTCATATAGAAAGATTATCAAAAAATGATTGTGAATTGTTTATCAAATCAGTCATAAAAGATATACCTTCACTCGTATTAGAAAGACTTACAAAAGTTTCCAAAGGAAATCCGTTTTTTATTGTACAGTTTATAGAATATCTTTTGGAAATTGATTTTGCAACATTGCTTAATAGAAGTACTGTCGGGATGACAAATGTTAATACTTTTTCTAGCCATAAATATATTCCTGAAAAGATAGAAAATTTAATTCAAAAACGACAGGAAAAATTGATGCAATTAAGAGAAGGGCAAAGATATACTGATTTTTTACGAATACTTTGCCTGTTTGGGATTACGGCTCCTAAAGAAATCATTGAAGAATATTGGGGAAGTGAAGAAAATGAGGGATCCATTGATTTGCTTTTTCGTAAACACTATTTAACATACGATGATAATGGAGATATAAGATTTGATCATGAAACATTATTCTTATTTTTTAATAAGGAATTGGAAAATTCGCGTAACATAATACGTATTAGTCAAATAATCATAAAAAAATTCAAAGGTATATTAATATATTTAACGAGTTTTCAAAAAGCTAAAGTTTACTTTTATGCGAAAAACTATTTACGATCGGAGCAGCTTTTTTCTCCTATAATGAATGATATAGACAATATTAAAAATATCTCTTCAACTAATTTGTCAAGCGAATATTTTGAATATTTGGATGAGATCTATCAGTTGGCTAAAAGAAAAGCTAACGGTATGTTGCAAGAAAAAATTATACAATCATCTGTATATATTCCAATGCACAATATGGATTATGGTACTACTATTACTTCTATAAATAAAGCATTGGAAAAAATAAATAAAAATCACTCAGAGAATAATAAACTAAAAAATACAATATTACAATTAAGAGCACATACCGAATTAACAGCTGCTAATTTGAAACAAGCCGAACAATTGTTCCTTGAATTATTGGCTGAAGAAAGAATTGATTCTAATCAATTCTCGTTAGAAAGTCGATTTGATTTATTTGATAGAACTGCCAGTCTTTATACAAGATATAATCATAAGGCTCTTGCCGAGAAATATAATATTTTATCAGAAGAAATTGCAAATGAATTAGATGACTCTAAATTGATTAGCTTATCTAAAATGATGAAAGCTAAAATCAATTATTATAGTGATACTCAACTTTCTATCGAATATATGGAACAAGCACGCAAAATCATGACATACGACAATGCGTATCGAATTAATTGCCACAATAATGTTTCAATAGTGGGTGCAAATGTAATGCTTGCAACTAACAAGAGAGATTTCTCAAAATATATAAAAGATGCTAAAGAACTGCTTACAGAAGCAATTGATAATAACTATTCATTCACAATCATTCGATGTAATCTTTTATTAGCGGCATTATATTATTTATCAGAAGATAATTCCAATATAGCGATATCGAAACAGTATATTAATGATGGAATAAATGCTAGTGTTCGATATGGATGTGAAAAATTAATGAATTATTTTTACAACCTGAAAGCTGTTATATCAATAAGAGAAGGACTTTTAGCGGAATACACTTTGAAATATTTTGATACGATGTTAGACTTTTTGGTAAAACAAAATTTGATATTTTTAGGTAATTTAGACTTTTGTTACGGTAATATCATATCAATTACAAATTATGCAAAATTTATTTATAGTTATGGAGACGAACAACGTTTGTATCACTTTTTAAATAAATTAAGTTATTATAAGAGTAACCAAACATGTGATTTTGATTGTTCGAAAAGAAAAGATTGTTATTATTCGTGCAATAAAAATATAGATATATTCAAAAAAAATATAAGACGCATTGAAGATAAAAAGCTGATACTTCTAGACGAAAAATTTCAATATCCTTTATATGATGATCATACAGGATATTATATCGTAATACACTGAGAAATAAAATTACTATGGGGGACACCCATAGTAATTTTATTTCTCAATAATATAATTTTCGAGAACTAAAATATCAATGTTAGTATTTAAAAAAGTTTGTATTGCATTTGATGGGGATTCGACAATAGGCTCCCCATTATCATTAAATGAAGTATTAAGCAAGACAGGCACTCCAGAAAGTTTTTCAAATTGTAATAATAAGTCATGTATAAAGGGTTCCTGTATTTTACTTACTGTTTGGACACGAGCTGTTTTATCAATATGCGTTACAGATGGAATTTTTGAGATAAACTCATCTTTAACTCTGCAAGCCAAAAGCATATATGGTGATTCTTGCTTTAAATCAAAAATCTTGTAAGCTTCCTCCTCTATGACAACGGGTGCGAATGGTCTAAAATATTCCCGATGCTTTACTTCTTTGTTTAGATGATCTTTCATTCCCTCCCATGTGGGGTTTGCTAAAATACTTCTATGACATAATGCACGAGGTCCGAATTCACTTCTTCCTCTTACAATAGCGACAATTTTATTGCAATAAATATATTGAGCAAGATGTCTGCATAAATCACTATCATCATAATATGTATATTTTAGATTAAACAAATCCAAATCTTTTTTGATTACATTGTTTGTATAACTAATCCCTAAATAGGGAAGAACTTTGCTGCTATTATTTACTAATTTTCCACTTTTTTTATAAGCATGAAATGCAGCTCCAACAGCTTGCCCATCATCACCAGCTGCGGGACATATATGTAAACGTAAATTGGGAATAACTTCTAACAATTTGTGATTTAGCATACAGTTTAAAAATGTTCCGCCGGATAAACAGATATCATTGATATTATACTTTTGAATTATATACTTTATTAATTGAATAAGAACTGTTTCTGTTAAGTCTTGAACAGTCTGTGCAATATTGATAGCCTCTTTATCAAGAAATTCAAAATAATTAACCCCTGATTCTAGATACTTAACATAGAGCTCTTGGATTAAAAAACCAAATTGTAAATCAAAATCTAAAGAATTAATTTTCAATTTAGAAAAATCTAACATTGATTTTCCATATGAAGCTAATCCCATAGTTTTTCCGCATTCTCCCCACTTGAATCCTAATAAATATGTGATTTGTTCATATTTTCTTCCTATACTAATAGGATTATGAAGAGACTCTTTATTCATAAATGGATAAATATAATTTTGCTTTTTATATATTGTATTAATAGGTGGCACTTGATATCTGGCTTCTAATAATGACACTTTATTATTACATCCAATATAAAGACTTTCTGATTCTGTCATAATTCCGTGGTTATCACCACCCCCATCAGCAACCAATATTAATGCCTTTGTAAAATCTGAAGTACAAAATGCAGATTCTGCATGTGCTAAATGATGCGAAATAGGAATTAATTCAAATGCATAAATATGATAATGTGCTTCTAATTCTTCACGATAATATTGTTCTAGTTCATATGCATTTACAGATGAGAAGGTAATTCCAATATAGTCAATCATTGAGATATTAATTTGACAATAATTAAGCAAACTATCAATCACTTCATATGGAATTTCAGAAGAATCGGAATGTTTAATTCGATCAATCCTCTCTTGAGCTAAAGATGCAATTAGTTTACCATTTTTTACTAATGCAGCACAGCGGTCGTGACCAATATGGATTCCTAATGAATATATATCCTTTAACATTACTTTAATTCCTTTCTAATTTTGAACTATAAAATAGTAGATATAATCGTTAATTATCTCTAATTAATAATCAAAGGATAATATTCAATTATCCTTCGTTTATAGTATAAAAACGGAGAATCTGTGGAGGATAAAACAGTCCGGGCAATCCTACGGTAGCGTTCTAGAAGACAATTTATGATAATGTGTTGCATAAAAGAGCCCAATTGGTTTTGAACGACAACGGTGGCGACGATGCATTGAGAACATCGTTTCAATCATATGATCAAGTGATAAAGTGAGATTTATCGGGTGCAAATGCCGAACACCATGCCTATTCCCAAAATCTTATGATTTGTGGTAAAATAATAAGGGATGATTTGAATGAGGCAAGATAAATTGCATCCATATCAGGAATGTTTTTGGATTTATTTGTCACATATGTTATGTATAGGCAGTTGGATGTTTGACATCGACAATAGGCACTCTCACTCATTGTATACAGATTGGGTGAGCGGAATGAATAATTTTGAGGAGAAGCATAGACATGGAAAAAAATATTATTGTAAAAGAAACCGAAATAGATTTTTCTGATTATTATAAACAAAAGAATATTTCGATGGAAGTTCAATCCAAATTCGAATGTGCAAATTTTTTAGCTGTTCCATATAAATATGAACAGCATGAATATTATTTTGCCCAAGAAACCATAGACTTTTTGAAGTTTTGCCGTAGCCAGTCACCAGAGTATTCATTTGATGTGTTAGCAGAAGATGATATTCAGATTCGATCCTTGCATTCCTTTGATATTTGGATGCCAGTTATATGGGTGGCATCAAGCGTGTTGTTACCTTTTATCATTAATATGGTTAGCAGCTATATTTATAATAAAATGAAGGGACGTGAAAGAGAGGATGTCAATGTCGATGTAACTTTTTTAGTTAAAAGAGAAAATGAGGAAAAGTATATTCATTACTCTGGAGATGCCAAGACATTTAAGGAAAGTTTTGAAAAGATGGATTTAAATAAGATGTGAGGTGCTAATGATAAATTATTTTTTATCTCACAAAGAGATTTTTGAAATTTCAAATGTATGTGCTCAATTAAAAAAATTGAAAATGCGTATTAATGCGGGTGATTATGATGATTCTTGTAAAGAATACAACAAGTGCAAAGATTCATTTGATAAAATAAAAAGGATAGCCATCGAATTGAATGACGAAAGATTGGCAAATTCACAAATAGTTTTTAGAAATTATTTTCTGCTATTTTGCCATCTTTCGAGTTACTTTAGTTTATTGCAAAAACGTAACTACAAGGTATCATGGAGTGCTTTGCAAGATTGCTTCGATGATTTAAGATTTGTTGGTAAATATTTAGAAATTGAAGAACGTAAAGAAATGCCAGATATTTACAAGTTGTTAGAAGCATACGAGGCATTATATCCTTACAAGGTCTTTTTTAGTAGCGAGTATATTATCAGCAAATCTCATTGTAGCATTTGTGGTAAATCCATGCAAAGTCTTTCCTGTCCGCATATAAAAGGAAATTTATATTGGGGAGACATTGCGTTAGACATTGTAGATGAAATAGAAGAATTTCAAGCTGCTTGTTTGGTTGAGCACCCTGAAGATAAACGGTGTATAATCGAATTGTCAGATGACAATAGAAGTGAATCAGATCAGTTTGCTAAGCTTGGACAATTCTTAGAGCTTAAACAACCATTTCTTCAACAATTTTCAATTACAACGGTTATGGAAACAAGGCAGCGAACAGATATCGTTAAAGTCGGTAGAAATGATCCATGTTCATGTGGTAGTGGTATAAAATTTAAGAAATGTTGCGGAAAGAATTTATACTATCAGCATGAGCGAAATATCATTCATCTTGGAAAAAAAGTACAGCTTGTATGAAATTTTTTGAGGTTAATGGTTTATAGTTTTTATGGTTTATGAAGCAGAACTTAGTACTTTGGCATTTACAAAACCCAACATAGCACTAATTCTCCGCCACTTGCTACACTCTAGAAATAGAAGCTAGGATAGGATTGTCGGCGGAGTGGGGAGTTGAAAGTAATAGAAAAGCAGTGAACGCAGTTCAAAAGAAAAGTTCACTGCTTTTTCTTCAGGAAAGCTAAAAAGTTAACGTGCTTTTAGTATTCATTTAATTTCATAAAATTCCTTGGATGTTTAGTCGTCAAGATATTATTCTGCTTTGCCATGGATACACTCGTATAAATTTCAGTTGTTTTGATTGAACTGTGACCAAGCATTTTTTGTATATACCGGATGTCAACGTCAGCTTCCAGTAGCAAAGTGGCGAATGAATGGCGGAACATATGCGGAGTAATATGCATATCGATCATTGCCAGTTTTAAGTACTTCACAATCATAGCCCGTACAGATTGTTCTGAATACCGCTGATGAAGTCGATTGATGAAAAACCATCCGGTGGAGAGAATATCTGCTTGAAAAGCATTATAATATTCAGACACCACCTTTTTGACGTCATCATTGCCGATTTGGATTAGTCGTTCTTTAGAACCTTTTCCGTAAATGATTATTTTGTAGGACACCAGATCCACTTGCTGTAGTCTTAAGGCGCACAGTTCTGAGATTCTGACGCCTGTGGAAAAGAGCAGCTCAATAATAGTGATGTCGCGAAGGATTGCATTGTATTGATAGGTTGTATCTGCAAGCGACTTTTGTTTATACATTGTGGAGA
>OFGE01002562.1_pt1 | contig 13262 bp, 13 predicted proteins | sample 1521681 | NCBI WGS metagenome assembly OFGE01 (sample SAMEA3504093, study PRJEB24116) | mouse gut metagenome | biome: mouse gut; feature: mouse-associated habitat; material: faeces | place: Denmark | collected 2011 | reverse complement strand
GCGCCCGGCGCGCGAGTAGAGGAGAAGGCCGCTCCCCTGCTCGATTGCACACGGGCGCGAAAGGAAATCAGCAGCGAAGGCTGCACGCGCCCGGCGCGCGAGTAGAGGAGCGGGGCATTCCCCTGCTCGATTGTAGGAGGAAATTACAATGGAGAAGCTTTTATTTACTTCGGAATCAGTAACGGAAGGACATCCTGACAAAGTGTGTGACGCCATCTCTGACGCCATTCTCGATGCACTGATGGCGCAGGATCCGATGAGCCGTGTAGCCTGCGAGACAGCTACCTGTACAGGATTTGTGCTGGTGACAGGCGAGATCACGACAAAGGCGTATGTGGATATACCAAAGATTGTCCGCGACACAGTCAAGGAGATCGGTTACGACAAGTCCGAGTACGGATTTGACGGAAATACCTGCGCTGTATTTACCGCGATCGATGAGCAGTCAGGTGATATCGCGATGGGCGTTGACAAGGCATTGGAAGCAAAGATGTCCGGCAATTCAGAGAACAAGATGAGCGATGCCGAGATCGAGGCGATCGGCGCAGGGGATCAGGGTATGATGTTCGGCTACGCGTCCAACGAGACAGAGGAGTATATGCCTTATCCGATCTCGCTGGCACACAAGCTGGCGCTGCAGTTGACAAAAGTCCGCAAGGATGGCACACTCAACTATCTGAGACCGGACGGAAAGACACAGGTGTCCGTGGAGTACGACGAGAACGGCAAGCCGAAGAGACTCGAGGCGGTCGTGCTCTCCACACAGCATGACGATGATGTGACACAGGAACAGATCCACAAAGATATCAAGGAGCATGTGTTTGATGTCATCCTGCCCAGGGAGCTGATCGACGCAGACACGAAGTTCTTCATCAACCCGACAGGACGTTTTGTGATCGGCGGACCGCACGGCGATGCAGGACTTACGGGGCGCAAGATCATCGTGGACACGTACGGCGGATACGCGCGTCACGGCGGCGGGGCATTTTCCGGAAAAGACTGCACCAAGGTAGACCGTAGCGGCGCGTACGCTGCAAGATATGTGGCGAAGAACCTCGTGGCGGCAGGGCTTGCCGATAAGTGTGAGATCCAGCTCTCCTATGCGATCGGCGTGGCGCAGCCTACCTCCATCAATGTGGAGACCTTTGGAACAGGTAAGCTTGACAGCGAGAAGCTCGTGGCGATCGTGCGTGAGAACTTTGATCTGCGTCCGGCCGGCATCATCAAGATGCTCGATCTCAGGAGACCGATCTACAAGCAGACAGCGGCTTACGGTCATTTCGGCCGCAACGATCTGGATCTGCCTTGGGAGAAGCTCGACAAAGCAGATATGCTCAGGAAATATTTAGCGTAGCATACGGATCATTGTTTTTCTGCGGGTCTGTATAGGCAGAAGTGTTCTTGCAGACGCTGAAACACGAATTTATGAAATAAGAGGACCATTTTATTACAATTTTGGATCAGTTACTGTTCTGGGGAGTTCGTCTTTCCGATCACCGATCTAGAGCAATTTTCAAACACGCTCTAGTGCAATGCGCACGGTGATGTGTAAAGCGGAACGGGGGCAGCAGCCTGGATTATAATAGAATCGTCTCAAAAAAGGAACTCAATAAAAATCCTGGTGTGATAAAATGGAGATGACAGATTTATCACACCGGGATTTTTTGTGTGCATCCGTGCAAAGGAAATATACCGCCAGGCGGTGCACGGGGAGCGCGGTGAGTAGGCGAGAAGGTCGTTCTCCCGCTCGGTTGCACACACCAATGCATAAGAAAGCAGCACATCGGTGGCGCACGGTAGGAGTCGAAGGAAAAAACGCGCTGCCGCAGAGGAAGGCGCCACAAACCGGTGCACGGGTGTTGAACGGTGGAGGAGCCTGGGAAGTATACTGGAGAGAAGAAAACGGCGACAACAGCAGTTGTGATGGGGGAAAGGATCTATGAGGAAAAGTAAGAAATATTATGAGCTGCAGGCGCTTGACCTGTGGGATTTTCCTGCGCTCATCAGAAAGGCGAGGGAAATACAGGATATCACGATGGAGGCATTGTGCAAGGACATCTGCTCATTCAGTATGATGGGAAAGATCGAGAGAGGTGAGCGGCTTGCGGGCAAAGAGCTTCGCGACCGCATACTCGCAAGGCTCGGCGTGTGCAGTGATGGGTATGAAAACTTTCTCTTCTATGAGGATTATCTCGTGTGGAAGAGAAGGCAGCGGATCGTAAATGCGATCGAGAAATCGGATTTCGATACGGCGGAGAAAGAGCTGGCAGCCTACGGGAAGAAAAACGGTGCTTTCAATCTGGAGAAGCAGTTCTGTCTTGTGATGCGGGCGCAGATCATGCAAAAGCGTCATGAGGATCCGGCAGTGATCGCCAGTCTCTATGAGGAGGCGGTGAAGCTGACGGTCTCCGATATTGATCATGTGTCGATCAGAAAGCTCTGTCTTTCCGTGCAGGAGCTGGACATGATATTGGAGTACGAGCGGTGCTGCCGCCCGGAACGGCTGGCTTCGCGGTGCGAGGAGATCCTGGCTTATATCAGCAGCGAAGTGTTTGACACTTACAGTTATGTGAAGATATATCCGAAGGTCATCTATTACCTGTATCTGAGTACGCCGGAGCGGGATAGGGATTGGAATCGCCTGCTGTGTCTCAGCAACAGAGGGATCGAACAGCTGCGCACGACGGGAAGAATGTATTATCTCTGGGAGCTGATCGAGATCAGGAGGGAAGGGCTGATCTGGCTCTTGGACAGGATCGAGAACGATGGCGAGGGCAGGAAACGGGAGGCGGTTCAGAAGGTGATCGACATGATGACGGACTGGCTTGAAGCTCTCGATTTTGTACATGAACTGTGTGGAACGCACAGGAGGATGGAGACATCCTGCTATCTTTACCAGCAAAAGGAAGCATACTGCATCAGTGATGTCATCCGCAGGAGACGCGAAATGCTGGGAATGACGAAGAAGGCACTCTGCGAAGGGATCTGTTCTGAGAAGACGATCGGCAGACTCGAGGCAAAGAAAACCAAGCCGCAGATTGAGATCGTGAGACTGCTGTTTGAGCGGTTGAATTTGTCGGGAGAGTATCAGAGATGGCAGGTTGTGACGAAGGATGTTCGGGCGTATCCGATTGTTGGGGAAATATCGCGTTGTACAAATAATTACGATTTTAAAGAAGTAGGCAAACTTCTAAAGGAATTAGAGAAGTATATATCTAAGGGAAATCCAATAAATAAACAATATGTGGAGAGAATAAAAGTTTATTTAAAGTTTATCAATGAGAATTTTAAGTGCGAGAAAGTAAAGGAGGAGTTAATAAAAGTTTTAGAGTATACTATACCATATGAGGTAGCAATAAAAGAAACGGAAAAATATCTGACTAATGTAGAAATACAGTGTTTATTGAATATTTCATTATATATGAGTAAGGATGTGAATGTTGTTTTTGAGACTTTATTAAAATTTTGTGAACAGATAGAGGAAGATGAGGGAAGTTCAGAACATATTACAATATGGGAATTAGTAATGACCAATCTTTCGAATGCATATGGAGACAGTGGGGAATATGACAAATCAGATGAGATTAGTTTGAGGGTAATGAAAGAATGTGTCTGGTGTTATAGAAGCAATACTCTTGCCTCGAATTTGTATAATAATGTATGGAATTATAGTGAAAGGCTAAAGAAAAATATCCCCGCATCACAGGGATATCAAGTAGAAGCGTATTTGAAGAAATGTATTACATTATGCCAAATATGTAAAAATACTAAGAGAGAATCAACGATTATTGAAAAACTTACACTATTAGGAACTGCGAACAAATAAATCTTAGTAAAAAATTTGCTCTTTACAATAAATTTGATTCAAATCATAACTTTTTACATACAATTTTAACATATGTTAGATAAATATACTAATATATGGAGGATCATCACTTAAAGGAACAATCCCGCCGTTATCGCCTTGAGGGAATGTTCCGACAACGCCTGCATTTAATGTGATTGTAAGTGCCAATAAGAGTATTACGCTCATTGCTTTTTTCATGATCATGATTCCTTCTTTCGTAAAAATTGTAGTATTCATCATTATATTAATTTTAGAAGGCTATCTGTTTTAGGAATTGTAGGAAAATAAGTGATGCAGATTGCGTAGGATATTTCTTCGAGGATGTATGTCAAAAAACGTAGGCGTAGCGGGCTACGGCGAGGCTTTTTGGCATGCATAATCGGAGAAATAGCCAAGTCAAGATGCGTCAGTTATTTTTCTACAGTTCCTAAGTGTCGGTACTCTCAAAAAATCCGCACCCTGTCTCCATATTTTGCAGCCCCCAGCAGCCTAAAACATCGTCCTCACTGAGAAATTCCCTACGCTCATGCATCCAAGACTGAAACTCTACTGCACCGTAAAGCTCTGTTCCCGGCTCGTGCCCAGCAGCTTTCGGACTATAGAGGATAAATTGTGCGCCAGACTCGAGGGCTGTCCAGTCCATACCGTCAAAACCATACGGATCACTGGCAATATAATGGATTGTGTAGCCTTCTTCTGTCACATCCCATTGTTCTCCGAGCTCATGACCAGTATCCAGAACAAGCTCTTCCATTGTCAGCAGCCAAGAAGCATCTGTGAGTTTTCCCACGTTCCCAAACTGCCCATGAAATTGACAGACATAAACCGTGTCACAGTTCGCATCGGAGTACTCTCCCGCAAAGCTGCCGTCTGGGTTTAACGCAAGGGAAGTCATCCATCCCCCTGCACCGCTGTAAAACAACAGTTCCAAGGGTTCTGTGATCGGCAGCGCCTCCACCTCCTCTATTACGGCTGGAGGCTGAACCGCTGTCATTGCAGCTTGAAAATCCTTTAGATTCTCCAACATGGATTTCTTCTGCTCCCTGGCAAACACTGGCTCTTGGCTATCCAGCCACCACAGACTGTCATAAAGCCGTCCCTCTTTCTCAAAAGTTCCCTGTAAATCGCTGTCGGTATTGAGCAGCACTACGCTGTTGGAGAGCAATGCGTTGATCTCCTCCATAAAAGCGGCAATTTCCTCTGGGTCAAAACCATTGTGCACAGGAGAGCCAAAGTTGATATCAAATTGAACATGGTTCTGCTGCACTACAGTCTCCTTATTTCCTGTCAAGGTGGAAAGTGAATAGTCGTACATACCAACGCCCTGATACATCGTTGGATGGTACCGCAGAAGATAGTCCTCTCCATCTAAGGTACACAAAAATACACTCGTCCAGCCTGTATGTGCAAAGCCGCCCACTTCACGGTCAATCAACTCGTGCTTCTCCCATATTTCAAGCTGCTGTCCCTGCCCGTCCTCCAGCGCTGTCAGGCGCACTTCCTCAGGAATCCCATTTCTGTTCAAGTCGGGGGCAACAGCCGCGTCCGCTGACGCATCTATTTCGTTATCTGTTTCGACATCTGTTTTAATTTCCACCGCATCTGATGCAGCAGTCTCTATTGGTGTACTCTCCAATTGTTTCTCGGTGATCTCCGCGTTCTGGCTGCCAGCACATGCACAACATAATCCCATAAGTATGCTTCCCTCAGCCAATATACAGCATAACTTCTTTTTTATCATGCGTCCCCTCCAAAAAAGCTTTTCCTGACCAGACAACTCTATCCACTTGCGATTTTATTGTACCACAATGTACCACTACCTTACGCCAAAAGTTTTGGGCAGGTACCAACACCTTTTTGTCTGTATTTCTTCATTACAAAAAATTCAGCTATGCAATGAGGGGTTGGCAGAGTATTATGTTCACAGCAGGATCGCACTAAGACCAGTCCTGCAAGTTTTCCATTTACCCTGATAAAAAAAGGATGTCTGCCCTCTTCATTCCAATAATCATCAATATGCGCATATCCAAAATATCCGTATTCGTTTATGTCATCATCTGAAAATTCTGAAAAATCATATTGATACAATTCCAACATCTGTATTAAAACAGATTTCTGCTCGTATAATATAGCCTCCACACAAATGTCCATACTTATCCTCCAATCTTATTTCGGAAATACCTTGACCAATGCTGACATTGCTGCAAGCATAAAATCTCTTTGATGCGAATCGGACTCATGCCAGCCCCCGTCCAAGAGCTCCACTTGAATGCCCTGAATGTTATTCTCTGATGCGAAAAAACGCACTCCTTCTTCTACACCTTCTGCAAATCGTTCGGGAAGCCGTTCATGCGGACAATGATTTTCAAATAGAATCTCATCCGTGTCAAGCTTATATATTTGAAGCGTCACAATCGCATACTTTGGAATAGAGCAAAACGGACGCACATAGTTTCCTTCAACCTCGGCAAGCAGTTTCTTTTGCATTGCATCTCTCCTTTTCATCATAATATCCCAACTACCTGTTCTCTGAAACAAGCATAGCATTTTATATACTCCCTGTCTATAAAATTTACGCGTAATATAGTTTTGCACAATCTCCTTGATACTGTTCACTCCGTTCCAGTAACAAACAAAAACAGATTCAAAAAATAGGTTTAAAATAAAAATTCAAAAAAGACCTCATACGTATAACACACAAAAACTTACGCCTGTTTCCCATCTTATAAAAATAGAAAACAGGCGTAAAGACGAACAAATCCTTTGTCAAACAGACTGCTAGCCGAATACATAGGATTATTCTTTTATAGCGGCTCTATTGATGTTCCCTTCGTTTTCCCAAAAAGCACTTTGCAGAAATCATGTATCCCTTGATTTTCATTGTTTAGAGCAGACATAAACAGAGATTTTATATTGATTTTCCCTCCGCTTTTCTCATATTCTGCCAAATAGCGTGACCGGAACTCCTGATAGGATTTTCGGATATAACTGCCTGCCTGATTGACATCATAGGTATCATACAGATCATCTAACTCCTTCTTATTCAATCTTTCTTTGAACCTTTCAGGATTATATCGGCCTTTGGCACAGCCCACATCCCATTCGATCAGCTCTTCGTAAGCCCGATTCAGATTTTCCAGTTCTTCTTCCTGTGTCAGCAAACGAATGCCATCAGTCGCTTTATTATCATATACATATAACTCCCTTGTTCCATCTCGATACCCCTGCACGATTTGCTGATGCAGGACAGAATATGCGTGCATTGTCGATGCCATAGAATCTTCAAATCCATAATAGCCCTGACTATACCCAACGTTGCCAATATAGTCTGCTACTTCGCGCTGTAATTCCTGATAGTAATAAGAACTAAGATATTCTATGCTACAGTGTGTTGATTTTGATAACATAATATCAAATTTATTTTTAATATCCATAAATGAAGCAATATCCATTGCATGTAAATCATGTATCTCGACTGTATCCCGATTTTCCCTGACAGCTTTGTCTGTATTGTTCGTGGAATGCTGTACACTTTCCCGATTTCGTGGATTTAACTCGCTGGACATATAGACCTCTATCGTGCGGTTTCCTACCCTAATCATCCGTCGTCTCCTCCTTCTGGCTTTCCCTATTCTATTTTGTTTTTATCAATTTCGTTTCTACCTTTCTGCTTCTGCTGTTTTTATGCCATTTGATCAAAGCTATTGTGCATAATGTCCTCATTCGGAAGATCTTGTAACATTCCGTCCTTATAGCCAATACGCAGGTTTAAGTCTGGAATACGGTAAAAGCCCTCTGCCAGAAGCTTCCTGATATTTTCCTCAAAGACGTTGTAGGCAGTCCCTTTAAACTGAGCAGGTACTGCATCAGAAGTCTTTAATGCCTCCCTGTAAATATCCAGAATATTTTCACCCCTGTCATTCACAAGTCCGGCTTCCGTCTGCCGGTATTGCCGTGGATCTTGTCCTGTCACGCTCGCGAAACTGTTCAGGGTGTGATATTTTGCTTTCGCATAATCGGATATGGACGCCCTGTTACTGTGCATGATATGGTAAAAAAGTTCTCGCGCGTTATGATCCTTATTTAACAGCTTTTCAAGCATTGCGGTCAGTCCTGCATCATCAACCCCCGATACTTTGAGGGAATAATCGTAAGGGTCAATGGAGAAAGTCATGTTGTACTTGCTCAGCATGGCGCTGTCAATCCCTGCATTTCCAAAAATATTGCATAATTGCATATTGATGGTCTTTCGGTTGTACTCATGTGCCTGTTTCTCCGTTACATCACGCACTTCTCCTTTTAAATGGGGATCATAGAAACTTGCTCCCCCACTCAGACACCCAAATAGCGTCATTTGCAGTTCATTATCATGCATGGCAATTACTTCCTGCTCACTGAACTGCTTATAGTAAGCTGTATGATAATATTTTTCATGAAGTGCATTGTACACCTGATCTACCGTTGTATACTTCGCCCGATTTCTTACGCCCATAGCATAATATGTATCTTCCAGCTTCTCACATGCTTTATACATATCGCTTTGCGGATCATGGTTGTTGCTCTTCACTTGATCCTTTACTACTTTCAGTTCTTCCTTCCATGCAGGTGTTTTTGGCGTATCCGGTGTGTAACGATAAGGAATATTATAATAATTGTAATATGCCGTATCCTTCATATTTCCCCCTTTTCTACATCTTTTGGTCAAAGCTATCTCTTCTCATCATATTACCAGCAATCACTATACCCGAATCATATCGCAGCTTTATATTTTTATCTAGCTGCAGCTTTTCTGACGCCTCATCCTCCTGTCTTTTTTCTTCTGCCTTCTTTTCCTCTTCTTTCTTTTCTTCTCTGATCTTCTTAATTCGTTCCTGCAATTCTTCTCTTGTTTTTTCTGTTCCCGGATCAGCTTCAAACCGACCAGCCATTTCTGTAGTTATATCATCGTATCCATTGATACTGATATTGCAGCTTAATATCTTACTACCATTTGCTGCCGCTGCCGATTTGAAATTATCAGCTACGTTAGGTATCAAAGCCAGATTGTATTCCAACCATTCTGATGTCTTTTCATCTCCTAATGCCTTCGACAAAAGTGAACTGTTTATCTCCACAGAATACTCAGTGCTTTTCAAGCACTTATATTTTTCTGTCAGATAATTACTATACTCACGCGTATTGCTGTACGTTTTTTCTGCCGTCTGCTGTTCTGTTGCATTTTTTGCATTTTCAGAACTGTCCTTTGATTTTGTCTGAGTGTAGTAATTTGCATACGTTGTATACTGATTTACTCCTGTTATCGCCATAATCTTACCTCCCTGCCTTCACTTTATTATACTAGCAGTCGAAAAGAGTGACCACTCAGTATAAAGTTATGCACACAGCCGCATAAGGAAATATGCATAAATTCCAAAAAGACACTGTTATTGCACCATTAAATTAACGAATCCGTTATCAAACAAACCACTATCTGAGTACATAGGGTTATTCTTTTTATGATATCGTTCTGTATATTGCTGTAATTTTGTCTTTGCCCTGCCTTTATTGGCGGTCTCAGAATAATATTCTCTCAACAAATCTCTTATATCCTCTTTTTCCCGCTTGTAAAAACTCCGCTGACTGGAAATCAGTTCATCTTTATTTCTAAGAAATTGCGTACTTTTTCCAATATCTTCATACATATAATTTGGCGTCATTCGCTCCATAATATTATTTCTGGATTCCTCATTAAAACGGACATATTCGTCGATCAACTTTCCAAAATCCGAACGCTGGCTTTCAGGAACGATTGTGTTCTTTACATTTTCCAATGCAAACCTACTGGCTTCAAGTAATGCAACTGACTCAAATGATGTCCCACGATAGCCAGACATCGCATTAAACTGATCCATTACCGTCGTAGCATTTTTTACTGCTTCCTGAATCTTTGCGCAAGTTTCTTCAGAAAGTTCACTCGCATTTTCTTTCAGCCACGCGTCGAACACTTTATACTGGCATTCTGAATAATTCTGAAACAGGTTTTCATCTCCGAAACATGATGACGCACACAATTCCATTTTGAACGGATCATCTACCCTGTACATATCAAGTGATTTGGAACTTGAAAACTGTTCCATAAAATGATGCATAAGTGCTTCCAATTTTTTATCCAGAGACGCATTTTCATTCTGCTGTCTGACAGCCTCATCACTTATTTCCACACTGTCCAGTTGTTCTTTGCTTGACGTCTCTGACACTACGTCATTTGACTTCAAACGATTCTCCCTGTGTACTGCGAAACGATTTTGCATTGAAGCAGAAATCTCATAATTTATCTCAGACATTTTTCTTTCCCCCTCTAATTTTATAGAATTATGATGAAACGATGTTGATGAAACATAGTAACTATACAGCTATATTGCTTGCACTTGTCAGACTGTCTGATCAAAGCTGTTGTGCATTTCGTAAATTATGCTCTCATTACATTTTTTTCATATGCACTGATTGCCCTGTCAGTATTTTGTGTTCTTGCCTGAAACTCCTCTGCTGCCAGCTTCTGATATGTCTGTTTCTTTAACTTTTTCTTTTCTGTCTGATCTTTTAACTGTTGATCCTCTAACCACTTTTCCTTCGTTTGCTCCTTTACTCTATTCCTCTCTGCTTGTCTTTCTTCTATCAGCTTCCGTTCCTGTCTTTTTCTGTCATATATTCTTTGCGCAGTGGATTTCTTTTCATTTCTTTCATTCTTTGTGCTGCTTTTCATGTTGTTTACTGCTGATGATTTTTTGCTGACAACAGACATACTGGTACTACCTCCGCAATTACCGTTTTCATCAAAAATCCATTGTTCATTTACAACTTCTGCTCCTTGAGCGCTCCAGAATGACGTCATATTCTGATGATCAATCGGTAAATGTGCAAGACTTCTTTCCATCAGTTCAGCCTTTTCGGGATCTTTAATACACTTCTCCAAAAATGCTGGTGAAATCGTCACCTTATAATCAGGATCCGTCAAGCATGAATATTTATCTTTTAAATAAGCATAATACGCTGATACGTCGTCGTATTTTTTACTTGATTTTTCCTCAACACTTTTATGGTTCATACTCCTCATATAAACATTTCCCATAGCGTAGTCACTTAATCCAACTTGCATATGATACCTCCTCAAATTACTAAATAATCTTTTAAACTGCAAATTTCACCCATTCCATCTTAATTATTTACTTACAGTTTGATATGAATCAAGATTCTTCATAATACATATATATACGCCAGCCGCAGCCGCGAATCGGCATATTCCTTATGCGGCTGTGTGCATAACTTTATACTGAACGGTCAGTCTTTCCGACCGCCAGTATAACTTCAAACTACCATTCACTTTTATTTATTACAGTAAAACCGTCTTTTATCATCAGTTGAGCCATTTCCTCGCTTATCGCTACATCCTTATTTAGAATGTGAACGAAATAAGTCCCAGTATCCGTCCTGATCAAATACGAATTATTATGATTCACTTCATGCGCATCCTGCTCTGTTTCTATATCTTCCATCGGCGCTTCATATTCGGTCTGTAGAACGAAAGAGTACGAAATGAAAAGCAGAAAGCTGGCGATCGTCCATGCAAGAATATTTCCTTTCTTTGCAAAAATACGTCTTTCCTTTGCAACCAATTGAAATCGTTCAAGGAGCAGCTTCGGATTATCATAATGGAGCCCTGTAGCATTTCCTGTTTTAAGACTATCCTTGTATTCACTTAATATGACCGCCAGATAATCACCTTTTGACGAATGCGCCAGCTGCTGTACTGCCGTCAGGTCACACCGGATTTCCAGACTCTGACTCAAATCCTTTTTTAACAAATATACACAAGGATTCCACCAATAAAGCGCACATAATATGTTAATCAGATTTTTTACCAGAATATCGTTATTTTTCAGATGAGAACACTCGTGAAGGAGTATAAACCTTAATTGTTCCTCTGTATATCGCTTATCAGGTATGATAATCTTTTTACGCAGTATGCCAAAGCAGCAGGGCGTTTTGACTGTTGCAGTTTGAAGTATGTCCGGCTTTTTGCTGCCGTTCCATATCGTATCTACGATTTGTGCTGCCCTGCTGTTTCTTTGTAACGGCATTTCCCCAAAATAACGGGCAAGCTTTGCATACTGTATCAAATAATGCAATAAAATCAGAATTGTTCCCAAATACCAGATCCAACGCAACAAATCAAACACCGAAATACAATTTCCTATATTTCGTTCGATACAGAAAAAATAGTATATTCTGTTATAGAGTGTTCCGCCGAATATGATCTTTGTCCATGGAAATTCTACGGGAACCGCCATTCGCATCATACAAAACAAGTATAAGACAATCACGCCTGACACGCTGCAGACATCAATTAATTTATATTTTGTTCTTAACACATAAAAAATCAAAATAAGAATACTGCTCCACAACACTGCCATCCAGACAGAAAAAAATGTAATATACATGCGCTTGCCTTATTGATCTTTGAACTGGTCTGCCTTGAGGGAAGCAATGACTTCTTCCAGCTTGGCAATCACTTCTGCATCCTTTTCCCGCGGATTTTTTCTGCTCACGCCAATCAGGGCGGCAGTAAGATCTGCCAGAGAGTTTTCATTGATTCCCCTGTTTCTCAGTACAGACGAATAGTATTCTTCTTTTGTGAGCGATGGCACCAGCTTCCTCGCATATGTTTTTGTAGTCTTTTCAAGTCCTGCCACGTCAAGATAGCCGTTGTCGGACAAAGACTGCACTGTCCTGCACAGCGTGATATTCGTCCAGCCATCGGATTCCAGTTGTTTTGCCATCTCGCTTGCAGTCAAAGGTTTCTTGATTTCTCAAAGATAGTTCATCAGTTCTTCTTCTCTTTTATTTAAGATATCTTTCTTTTTCAACATCGTCCTCCTATATCACAGTTTTACATTAATTGGTAACATATATCATTTTATGATATTCTATCTAATATATCGTCTATTTTTTATTTTTCTTAATAACAAAATATTTTTTATTACGGCATTATTTCTGTTATGATTTTCACCGGAATTTCCCTAATATGTTGTATCCTTTGTGATGCATTTGCTTTTGCCTTCACATTTACCCCTTTCAGCAAATATGTATACCGCGAACCAGTGTATTCATCAGGAAATCAGCAGCTTTGCTGCACGTGCCCCTACTCAATTAATTTTAGGAATGGTCTTCTCAAAAACAGTCAACAGATGTACAATATACTTGTATTAACCGTTACAGTTAATACGGAGAATGTATATGAATGAAAAGTTTTTCAAACTTCCATTAGAAAAACAACGGCGTATTATAAACGTTGCTTACAAAGTGTTTTCCGAAAACAGCTACAAAAAAGCCCCAATGTCGGAAATTGCAGACGAGAGCGGTATTTCAAAAGCATTGC
>OFGE01002558.1_pt1 | contig 13274 bp, 23 predicted proteins | sample 1521681 | NCBI WGS metagenome assembly OFGE01 (sample SAMEA3504093, study PRJEB24116) | mouse gut metagenome | biome: mouse gut; feature: mouse-associated habitat; material: faeces | place: Denmark | collected 2011 | reverse complement strand
CAACCGTACCTGTCGCAGTGGTCACAGAAGAAATCTCTTCCTTCTCCAGCTTCCATTGCCCTTTTCAGGATGACCCGGAAATCCGGGATATTGACAGGACGCCCCGGCCCCAGCTTTTCCAGGACCCTTTTCAGATAGTGGGCGGCGTCCCAGTCACCGAAGACCTCCGCCGCGCCGGCCGGCTCCATCTTGTCCGGGTCCATAGCACAGATCGCCACGCATCCGCCCTCGTCGTTCGGCTCCCACTTCGCGTCGGTCTTCTCCACCACGTTTCCCGCCGCATCCCTCCTGACCGTTCCCAGTCGGCAGTCACCACGTCCAATAAAAAACACGCTCACGCTGTCGTTCCTCCTTTCGCCTCCTACAAATACAGCACGCCGTCAACTTCCGCCGCGATCATGTCCTTTTTGATCATTTCCATCCACTCCTCCTTTGTGGCTCTTATATCCGCAAAGACGGTATCATTTTCTGCGCACCACTCAGCTCCCACGTTCACCGCCCCCCGTTCCACACTTCATCAATGAGCTTGTGGCACGGCTCCGGCCCGCCGCCGTACACCCACTGCTCCAGCGCCTCGCGCTTCTCCTTCCGGTCGTACTTGTCCATCACGTCAAAGTCCGGCTTCAGGGTCTCCCTGTTGAAGTATCCGACGCAGGTATGGCTTGCCGTACACAGCCCGGCACGGAGCACAATGCACCCGCTCATTCCCATATCCTGGTGGATGGAGACGCAGAGGTTCCCCATCCTCATGGTAAAGTATCCTTCAAGGGTATCCTTTTCCTGTTTCAGGCCCTTTGCCGTCCCGAACTCCTGCACGGCCAACTTCCGGGCCGTCGCCAGCGTCAGCCTAAACCCGCCAGGATAACTTTTTTTTGCCATGATCTGCTCCCTCCCGCCTCTTCGGGCACCACGCCGGGACATAGGGAAAGAGGTAAGTGGTCCCCATGTGGTACCCCCTGTTCGGCCCAGGTGCAAAGCACCGGTAGGCCGTCTTTCCCCGTGCCCACGGCTCTTTTTTGATGTACTCACAGCCCCCGCACGTTCTGGAAAAATCCGCCGTGAGGGGCTTTTCCCGTTTTCTCATACAGCTTGTCCCTCTTCTGCCCGGGACTGCCGGATATGGCAGTCCCGCTTGCGGCCGCTACACAGCGACCGGTCGTTCCTGTTCCGCTGTCTCCGTCTCCGGCGGTTTGACCTTCGGTTTGACGGTGGGGGTCAGCTTCACCCCATACTGCGCACCGAGGATACGCGCCACCGTTTCGTAAAGCCTCTGGACATTCAGATGTCCCTCGACGGTCCCGTTCAGCATGACACCGCCTCCTTCCGTTTCAGCCTATGGCCGTCTGCCTGTCCACTATGCGGTCCGGCTACGCGCCGGGCCGCTCAGCCTAGCGGGCATCCAGTGCCTTTGCAAACCGGACCCCCCGCAGGAAAGCGGCCATCTGCTCCCGCTCCCTCTGGTCCATGTCCTCCATGACGGTCTTCATCAGATCGCTGGTTTCCTGCTCCTGTTCTTTGGGAAGCAGGATTTCCGGCGCAGTCATTTTCTGCGTCTTCCTCATGTTCTCCATACGGGTCCTCCTTTCTTTTTCTGTCTCCTTCTGCTATACTGGTCCCGGGCGGCGGGCCAACGCCGCCCGGAACCTTTAGAAAGGAGAAAATCGCTATGTGGTACTATGAAACCCCCATTGGCATTCTAAAAATCGTGAAAACGTCATATGGGTACGGCTTCCTGTTTGGCGATGACCCGACCGACTGGACGGGCCATGATGACCCCCGCGCTTTGGCTGATGATGTATACTGCCACGCTACCGGCTGTATCAAATGGGACAGTTCCAGCATTGAGGGCCCACAGGATTTGAGCGAGTGGGTCTACTCTCCGACCGCCCCGTTCTAATCCGGGTAGTTGCTGTGGAAATTCCCGCTTCGGATCGCCTGGATTCTCCCCGCCATACATACCAGCGTCTGGAGGTTCCTGCAATGCTCGCCGGTCAACCTCTCCGGCGTTTCCAGCAGTTCCTCAACCCCTTTCAGAATGACATCTTCGGCTTTGCTGAGGATGTCATTTCCTTTTCCGGTCAGTTCCACGTCCCTCACCCCCTTTACAGCAGTCTTTTCCAGCGGACCGGCTACGCCCCGGGCCGCTCCGTCGCATCAAGCCGCTCCTGGGCGGCCATACCATCAATGAAAAAGCCCCACATCGTCAGCGCCGCTTCTCGGTTTTTCTGCGAGAGCTTGTCGAGTTTTCGCAAAAACTCCCTCTCACGTTCGCCCTGTGAGGTTGCCTGCTTGATTTCATTCATTTCAGATACCCCCTTCTTCCTTGTGTTCTATGTCGTAGCGTTCTTCTTTCTTGACCCCTCTCCCCGCCTCTGCTATACTGGTCCCGGGCGGCGGGCCAACGCCGTCCGGAATCTACAGAAAGGAGATTTCCAAATGAGTGATGAAGCGAAAAAGATTCTTCCTGGATCCACTTGCGAGTTTTTGGCCTCCACCTGGTTGCAACAGCAAGACTTACGCGGCAAATCTGCAATTGAGGTTGCAGATTTGTATTACTCAGCGCTGACCCAAATCTGGGAAAAATACGCTCCTCCCATGCATACGCCTACAGGCAGGCGTATGCGCAGTCCCGGTATTAAACCGGACGAGTTGTAAACTCTCAGCTCACCCCAGGCCGACTGTTCTCTTGCCGGTCTGGGGCTTTATTCACCCTGTGGATTCAAGCTTCCGCGCGGTATCAGCTAAAATTTGCGCGGTTTCCGCGTTTTCTTTGGTAATGCCCGGCGTTTTTGCCAGTTCCTCAACTTTTTCCAGACAGGCAAATATCGCGTTAGCCCATCTTGGATCATCTCCGACGCGCACCGTGTCTTCCGGTATAAGCTCTCCCATGGGTCTCACCTCCTTCCTCTTGGCTATGCCACAACAATAGCACTCTAAACCTCACGCCCCGGGCCGTCCCATCAGCCTTGACCCCTCTCCCCGCCTCTGCTATACTGGTCCCGGGCGGCGGGCCAACGCCGCCCGGAATCTACAGAAAGGAGAAGCTTACATGGATGTTTGCCCGAAATGTGGAACACCTTACAAAAGCAAAACCGCTGTGAAGTGTTCCAACCCGAATTGCAGGGCCGGCAGATCGTTTGGAAGGAACTTCTGCGTAAACGAAAACTGCATTGGTTTTGTCCACGACCTTGATCCGGACGCAGATGTGTGTCCCGTCTGCAAAGGCCCTACTATCAAGCGTAAGATCCTTGACGACCAGACTTGATGGGTTCTCCTGCCCCACGCCCTCTGTCAAGGGCGTGGGGACTTTTGTCAACTTTCCGCTTCAGCGTCGGGCCATCCCATAATGCTGTGCGCCTCTTTTGCCGCGCTGTCCAGAACGTCCATCAGCTTTGCGAACTGTTCGTCGGTCATGGAAGCAGTATCAATGACCAGATTAAATGCAACAGTCTGCGTGTGATACCCGCCTTCTTTTTTGAATTTTGCGTTGCTGCTGTAACAGGCGTGGTCGATAAAGCGTTTCCTCAGTTCCAGCATCACGTTCACCTCCTTTCTTTGTTTCATTGTCGCTATTATAAGCGACATACAGGCATTTGTCAAGTGCTTTTTTGCGACATTGAAACTTTTTGTTGACATGTTGCATTCTTTGTAGTATAGTTAAATCGACAAGGGGGTGATAATTTGAAGGAGCGCCTAAAAAAATTGCGCAAGGCGCTGGACCTTACGCAACAAGAATTTGCAGACCGTATTGGCATTAGCAGAGGAAATATTGCAACCTATGAAACTAGAGATGGTAGCCCTGGAAATTCCGTAATCAACCTTATCTGCCGCGAGTTCAATGTAAACGAAACATGGCTCCGCACCGGGGCCGGAGAGATGTTCGTGGAAGCGCCCAGCGATACGCTGGACGCGCTGGTGCAGGAATACCATCTTGACCGCTTCGGCCGCACGGTTGTTGAGAAAATGCTGAACCTGAACGAAAAGCAGTGGGCGGTGTTTCACGATTTTGCTATGGAAGTGCTTGAATCTCTTTCGGACGGCCCCGCCGCCTCGTCCTCAACTCCAGTGCATACGCCCGCCAAGGAAGAGGAGGCCCGCGCCGAAGCAGAGCCTGCCGCGGATATTGCATCAGAGCTTGCTGAGCTGAAACGACAAAACCAGGAGATGGCGGCAGAAATCGCGGCCATGAAGGAAGAAGACGCTATCAAGGCTGCACAGTCACCTTCGGTATCCACTGGGAGCTTTGACCCAGCCCAAAGGGCAAAAAAATAACCCCGGCGAGGCATAAACCTCACCGGGCAAACGAAAGGAGTATGTTCTATGAGCGGTAACTTAGCGTATCAGGAGGAACGGCGCGAGGAGCTGATCGGCGGCAAGGTAGTCATGATGTCTCCCCGGCCCAGGTGGAACCACATGTCCGTTGCGGGGAATATTTACAACATTTTTTCCAACTACCTCCGAGGGAAAAAATGCACCCCCATTCAGGACGGCTTTGACCTCTATTTGGATGATGAAAACCGGTTTGTCCCCGATTTTATGGTGGTCTGCGATCCGGAAAAAATCAAGAGCGACGGCGTGCATGGCGCTCCCGATCTGGTGGTGGAGGTCCTTTCTCCCAGCACCATGCGCGACGACAAGACCCGTAAAAAAGACGCCTACGCCCGCTGTGGCGTCCGGGAGTATTGGCTTGTGGACCCAGTCAGCAAATCTCTGGAGGTCTATCGCACCGATGGAGCAGAATTTGTCCTCCACGATATCTACGCCATGCACGCCGACTGGGAGCTTGCGCAGATGTCGGAGGAAGAGCGGGCCGCTGTGGTGACGCACTTCCAATGCAGTCTCTTTGACGACCTGGACATTTCTCTTGACGAAATTTTTTACCGTACTTTTTAACAAAAAAATCCGCCCCCGGTGCGCCAACACCAGGGACGGAAATCAGGGGGTAGTAATTATCTTGCCGGATCACTACTACCCCTCTATTATACCGCATATTTTTTCGGTGTAAAGGGGGAATTTTTATGTCCGGGAAAAAAAGTCCCGTCCCGGAGGTCCGCCGCGCGGCCCTCTACATCCGGGTATCCACGGAGGAGCAGGCAAAAAAGGGCTATTCCCTGCCCGCTCAGAAGGAGGACCTGGAGAGCTACGCGAAGAAGAACGGCTACGCCATCGTCGGCTACTACATCGATGAGGGCAAGAGCGCCCGCAAAAAGTACACCAACCGCAAGGAGTTCATGCGCATGATAGAGGATGTCAAGGCGGACAAGATCGACGTGATCCTCTTCATCAAGCTAGACCGCTGGTTCCGCAGTGTGGCGGACTACTACAAGATTCAGGAGATTCTGGACGCCCACGGCGTCGCCTGGAAGACCACCCAGGAGCACTACGACACGGAGACGACGAATGGCAGGCTGTACATCAACATCCGCCTGTCGGTAGCCCAAGACGAATGCGACCGCGACAGCGACCGTATCAAGTTCGTCTTTGACAGCAAAGTCGCCCGGGGAGAACCCATCACCGGTTCCATGCCCTTCGGCCTGAAGATCGAGAACAAGCGGATCGTCCGTGACCCCGAGACAGCACATATTGTGGAGGAGCTGTTCCGCCACTATCAGGAGCACGGCACAGTTGGCGGGGCAATGCGCCACGTCCGTGAGACCCTCGGCATCTTGCTTTACGACCACGCGGTCCGCCGGATGCTTCGCAATCCCATGTACAAGGGGATGTACCGGGATAATCCCGACTACTGCGAAGCGATCATCCCGCCGGAGGAATTTGACGCAATCCAGCAGTTGTTGGAGAGCCGGTCCATCCGCAGCAACCCCACCGGTCGAATCTATATCTTCTCTGGTCTGCTGGTCTGTGGTGCCTGCGGGCAAAGGCTTTCCGGTCACTACACCTCACCCAGAGGCGGCAGGCAGGAATACTATCTCTATCGCTGCCGCAACGCTCTGATCTATCACAGATGTTCCAACCACAAGTGCATGAACGAGGAGAAGCTGGAACAGTGGTTATTGCTCAACGTTATGACAGAGCTGGACAATTGGCAGACCGAATGGGAGATCGAAGCGGCGCGGGCCCCCAAGCCCAAGGTAGACCGTGCGGCCATCCGCCGCAAGCTGGAGCGGTTAAAGGATTTGTATGTTGAAGACCTGATCACGATGGAGCAGTACAAGGAGGACTTCACCCGGTACAACCTCATGCTCCAGCAGGAGGCGGATGAACCTCCCCCGCCCCCAGACTTCGAGGGACTGCGTAAGCTCCTGTCAGGCGACCTCCAATCGATCTACCGCACTTTCGACCGCGAACAGCGCCGCGACTTTTGGCGCAGTATTGTTCAAGAAATCCGCCTCGACGGGGAAAATGACCCCCGTCTTGTCTTTCGGAGATAATTGTACTAATACTACATCACCTACGGGTTAAATGAAATTAGTACACCCCCCGGTGCGCCTCCAAACCGCGCCGGGGGCAACTCCCTATTCAGCAAGGGAGCGCAGCACATCCATTTCTTCCTCCAGGAACTCCGTTTCCTTCGGATCATCCCATTCCACACCCTCAATTCCTTCATATCCTCTTGGAAAATATTATATTTCTCGTGGGCATCCTCTACGATCTCCCGGAACAGGAAAGAGGCCAGTGCCTTGGCGTGTGCATCCTGCACTGAAAGGGCCGCATTCAGCATGATTTTGCTGGATCACTCATAAAGTATTCTCCTTGTACCGATTTCGCTCGATTACACCATATTCTCGGCAAAAAGAAAAGCCCCCGGCGCGGTTTTGATCCGCGCCGGGGGCTGCACTTTTGACCGAATTGGTCAATGATTCTTTTTAGTCCTGTTGAGCTGTTCCAGTGTCTGCCGCAGTTTATCAAACCCAAACATGGCGGCGTATGCCACAAAGATACCCAAGACGGCTGCGCCGGACACCATGTACCACGCCACGGCCACGGCCATGATCTGACACGCGGCAAAAAACGCCAGCATCGTCACTGCCATCGCCACGGCAAATGCCAGCAGGTTTGCCGGAACTTTCCCCCAGGTCAGCTTTTTCAGCACTTCCACAATGATGTTCGTTACCACCATCAGGACCAGCACTACCGGTAGCACCAGTGCCGCCGCCGCTGGGATACTTTGAATCAGAGTTTCCACTGTCGTTTCCTCCAAAAATTATTTGACCGCCCCGCCCAGAGCGCACAGGAGATCGCCCAAACTGGGATCATCGCGGTAGTGTGCCAGCCAGTAGTCCGGCGTATCGATCACCCCGGCGGCCACCAGCGCCCCGACTCCGTTCTCCACCGTGTGGAAGCGCGGACCGGCCTTTGTGATCTTCGCCGCGGCCTTGACCAGCAGGGCGTCCAGGTACTTGACCTCTCCGCTCTTTACGGCCTGTTTCCAGTAGTTCGGAGAGTTGATGACCCCCAGCCTTGCCAGCTTCTCCACAGCGGCTGCGGCGGGCTCTGCCGCCCGGCCATTCAGCCTCCAAGTGACCTCCTCCGCGATCTCCCCATGGCGGCTGTAGAGGTAGTCGCCGGGACAGCTTTTGTTGGCAAACCAGCGGTGAACGGTCATGACCATCTCATTTTGGAGGGGCTTACAGGCCAGCGTCTTGGTCTTATTGCCGGTCCACAGCAGCTTGGTCTTGCCGTTTCGCTTACAGATGTCCGTTACCAGATTCAGCAGAGCGGTATATGCCTTGTCCGTCACAGCATAGGGGCTGGAGGTATCGCTTGCCACCTCAATGGTCACGGCCCGGTGGTCATTGGCCGCATTGGAGGTGCACCAGGACCTGTCCTTCTCCTCTACGCACAGGCCGATACTGCCGTCCTTCCCCACGACGTAGTTGGCGGAGGATTTCGCGGACGCGCCCGCGAAGTAGTCACACCCCTGCTTGGCGGTCCACTGACCTACGATGCAGTGGATGGTGATGGTGTCGATCTTGTGGGTCCTGTTCCGGGTCTTGTTGGGAGAGATGCGGGTATAGCTCACGAGGGGGCTGTTGGTGTATCCCATAGTCTTTCCACTTCCTTTCTCCGCCTGCTGACCGGCGGCGTATTTGTCGTAGTACTTCTGCCCGTACCCGGCCCGCCTCTCCTGTACGGCGGCGCTCTGGTCCGCCGGGCGCTCGAACTGGAGCAGGACGGCATCGGAGGCGGTCCGGACGCTGGTGGCAGTCCTCAGCACATCCAGCACTGCCCTGTAGCCCCCGGAGAGCTCCTTCATCAGAAAGTCCAATTGCATCTCCAGGTCCCCGATGGACTTCCCCCGGCTCTTGGCGTAGTCCAGGAGGTTTTTCTTCCGGCTCCAGTACGTCCACTGGGCCAGTCCATACCCGGCGCTGTCCCTGACAAAGCTGTCATATGCCCCGCTGTCCACCGCCGCCGTATAGGCGGCGTCCGTGTACCCCAGCTTCTTCTCAAAGGTGTTCTGGAGGTTGATCGGAGACAGGGCGCTCTCGGCGTAGAGGTTGCCCATCAGTCCCGCCGCGCCGCAGGCGTTCAGACCCGCCGCTGTCAGGTAGTTCCAGATTTTCTCCTCGTTGGTCTTTCCGGTCAGCATACGCCATCCTCCCCTCCGCTCTCCAGCGGGAAGCCGTCGGCATCCAGCCCATGCCGGTTCCTGCTGATCTTCTCTGTTGTGGACTTCGCCGCATACGTGACGAGGTACCCAATGCAGGCGGTGAAGATCGCCGTCGTGACATCGCCCACGGGCTGCTTGTCCATGGCCGCAAGGATGAAAGAGGCCGCCGCCGCTGCGGTAGCAACGGCGACGGCCCAGGCGGCCAGCTTCTTCGAGAACTCCCAGGGGCGGCGGTTCTTCGCACGGCTGGACCTGCTGTGGTAAGCCATATCGTTCTCCCCCTTCTTACAGGAACCTGCTGAGCCCCAGGGCTGCGGCGACGATGGCGAGGATCAGCGCCACGCCCCACCCCAGGGCCTTGCTCTTGATTTCCTCCCAGGTCTTCCCGGGCTTCTCTTTCAGCTCGTCAACATCCTCTTTCAGCTCGTTCAGGCTTTCGACCTGATGCTTCAGGGGCGTCACAGCGTCTAAGATTTCCTTGTTGCTTCTCTTGAGCTCTTCCATGGATTCCTTGCTGCTCTTTTTGAGCTCTTCCATAGATTCCTTGTGTTCCGCTCTCAGTTCCGAAAAGGAATTTTTCTGTTCCTTCTGCGCCTCGGCGATCTCGCGCTTGATCTCTGTCTGGGTCTCTTTGATTTGGCGCACCCGTTCGTCCTGCATCTCGTTGTGGGATTCCAGCTTTCCCAAACGAGCGCCGAACCGGCCGTTGGTATCAGCCACGGCCTGGTGAAACTCGGACAACCGGCGGTCCAGGGCTTCCACCTCGCCGCGCACCTCTTCCACGCGCTTTTCCACCGGGCAGTCCTGTCCCGGGTGGGTCCCACAGTTTTCAGACATTTTGATCTCCTCCTTTTTTATGGTTAGGCCGTGCCGGTGGTTACGTCCCTGTCGCTCCCCCTTTCTGCTACGAAAAATCCCGCTCTCGTTTCTTGACAAAACGGGAGCGGGTGGGTATAATAAACACAGAAGGGCACTGTTACAAGACGGTCAGTTCACTTCGCTAATCAACTGCTAACAGTTGACCGCTCGGGAGCCATCCGGGCGGTCAACACGCTTTTGTGGTGAGGAGCTGCGCTATGACTGCCGCGAAAACGAGATACCGCAGCAGAGCGCAGAACTTCTTTTGCCACATCCGCATCACCTCCCCCCGTTGGATATTCGCCTGGGGTTTAGTGAGCTGACCGCCTTTATGTAACAGTGCCTTCTGTCCCGCCTGGTTGGCGGGCTTGTTTATTATACACGATGGTACCGTGTTTTGTCAAATCCTGCCGCTACCCAGCGTCAGTTTAATGGCGCGAGCCGCGAGCTGTCCCATGAGGGGCGGCTTTTTTAGACGGCGGGGCCTGCGGTAAAACTATCTGTACCAGACGATGTATAAAAGGCTCTTTGGATAATGTCGTACATTCCGGCAATTCCATCGGCCTCGCGTATACACGGAACCAACTCATGTTTGTGGATTCCGTTATCTTCTGCAGTAAGATTAAACAGCTTTAACCCGGAGAAGCCTTTTCTATTCACTCCATTTCCATTTAGACAAAGCATTCCATTTATTGAACCCGCATTTGCCACAGTTACACTTTTATTAAATGTTGTGTCTGTAAAGGTCTCTTTCGTTATCAGCCCGAAAAATGGCTTGTAATTTCCTGTCCAATTCTTTTCTACTACCCATGTGCTGTTGCTCCCATAGTATATTAGATACGTAACTCCATTTCTCGTAGTCTGATACGCACTTGCATAAAGAGAATAGTAAGAGTTCCCCGTTATCGCAATCGGATACCCTTCTGATTCTATTTCTGCAGGCCCTTCCAATTTATATGCTATGCTTGTCCATGGTGCTGCGCTGCTGATTGGGATACCTGTGTTGATGAAACTGTCAGCGGATTTCGCCACAATATAGTCCACTTGGGCATACCCCGCCGGAAGACCAGATGGATTAGCAACAGCGGAAAATGCAGCAATCAGCTCCCGATCCCCCTCGACCTTGAAGGTATATTCGGGCTCCGCATGGACAACCGCCTCGTTCTCCTTCCACCCCTCAAACGTGTAGTCATCCGCAACAGCGGCCTCTACAGTGACCTTCATACCAGAAGATGCCACTCCCCCGCCCGTGACCGTCCCTCCCTCCGGATCGCTGGGGATCACGGAGATGCTGCACACTCCCTCCGGCATACCGGCGGCGGCCCGGATACGTGCCGGGAACGCCTCCGCAGGGATCGTACCTGTGCTCCCATCCTTTTCCCGGATGGCGGCGGCAATGTCCGCAAACAGCGGCTTCAGCGGCTTCAGCGGGCTCTGATTCTTTTCCATCAGTATGCCTCCTTGATCGCACCGGTAACGGCGGCATCGATCGCCGCATTGACCTGCTCCATGGTGACAACGCTCTGCGCGGCGAGATTCCCGTCCTTGTCGAACCCTGCCACCTGCCCCGCCTGACCGGTGATCTTATCCTGTTTGGCCGCCTCCAGCTCCTCCAGCGTCCCGGCCATGGTCTCTGCCAGCTCCGCCACCAGGCATCTGGAATCGGAGGCCGAGCGCAGCGCCAGCTTCTGCATCTGGTCCAAACCAGTCGATTTTCTGTCCATACTGTCATCTCCTCGTATCAAGTGCGGGGCGGAGGAACATCCCTCCGCCCCGCCGTTTGTTAGGTGTTCTCAGTGCCTGCGCCGAAGACCTCGGCCAGCATGGCGTCCACCTCTTCATCGGTGGCGTAGCCCACCGCGCCCAGCTTGGCCTTCTCCTCATCGGTGAAGTCGTTGGAGCTGAGGACCTTGCCCTCCTCCTTGAGCTGGTAGCCGGAGAGGTCCACGAAGCCCGCGAGGGCATCGTACTTGAACTCCTCGCCCACCTTGACCACTGCCACGTTGGTACCGGCGGGGTGCTTGGTCCCTGCGCCCTCCACGAAGCCAGCAGTGCTGGTGAACTTGTCCGTGATGTTGTAGACCATACCCAGGTGGGCCTCGTCAGCGGCAGGCAGGTCCGCGAAGGCCACGGAGCCGCCGGGCTTGTAGACGGCGCTGATCTTGCCGTCCAGCTCAGTCTTGGTATAAGCGTCGGTGATGCCGTAGGCCGCAAGGCTGGTGCCCTTGTCGGCCTTGTCCTTGATGGACTCCGCCACCTGCTCCGCCGTCTGATAGCCGCTGTCATTGCTCAGCTCCGAGACCTTGGTGGGCAGGCGGACCGCGCCGAGCTTCTGATCCAGGGCGGCGACCTCCGTCCGGGTCCGCAGGGCCAGCTTCTGCAAGTGCTCCAGGTTCGTGATTTTGTTCTCAGTACTCATGATGCAGTTCCTCCGTTAAAATCTATTTTGCATCCGGCTCATGGCCGAAAACGCCGTTGAGCATCGCGTCCACTTCTTCATCGGACGCGATCTTGGTAGTGCCGCCGTCTCCACTGGGGGGCAGGACGCTCTGTCCGAACACAGCGTTCAGCATCTCCTCCACCTCCTCGGCAGTGGCAAATTCGATCTCCTGCCCGGGCAGGTCCAAAGCCTTGGGCCTGCCGTCCTCGCCGAACCCCACCACCTGACCGGGCCTTCCCGTGATCTGGTCCTGCTTGACCTCGTCGATCCTCTGGACGGCCTGCTCCAGGTGCTCCAGTTTTATGGGTCTGCTCATAGCAACCTCCTAATATGATCGTATACTATCTGCCGTCCTCCGCCGTCTGCGCGGACAGCACCGTCTCCGTCAAGGTACGGAAAATCTCGGCGCCGTAGGCCCTCTCATCGGCGTTGGCGGCGTAGTCGGTGACCTCCCGGGCGTATGCGATGTCCCGCAAGACCATCCACACAGCGGACAGGGTGCTCACCACACCCAAATAGACGCCGTCCTTCACGGTACGGTCCGCGTCCTTCGCCGCATCCGTGATACGCTTGCAGCGCTCCAGCCGGACGGCCCTGTCCCCCGGGGGCTCGAAGAACGCGTCCGCCAGGGGCTCATACAGGCTGTAATCGCCCAGCGTTTTCTCCAGCTCCCAGGCGGCGTACTCCTCCTGCACCAGCCGCCTAGCGTCAGCGGCGGTCATCTGCTTGTCCAGGACCGCCTTGGTCGTGGTGCTCAGGATGACCCCCAGCAGAGGGGCGCCCCTCTCGACTTCCTTCATGTCCTCCAGATAGGCGCTCCTCACTTCCCCGGGCACCTCTCCGGCAGACAGAGCCAGAATGTAACGTGTGTGCGTAACAGATCGCATGATGGTTCTCCTCCTTAAAATTACAGTAGTGACCGGGGCGGTACATAATACGTTGTGCCGCGGCAACCGCCCTCGCAGGAGTTGTCGCAGCCAGTGCATTCGTCGGCGCATCCTCCTGTGCAGTAGACCTCGCATCCGCTTCCACAGGCTTGGTCCCCGCATGAATCGACGCAGCCGCCATCACACGTACCATCGCATCCGCTCCCGCACCCAGTACAGTCATTGTCGCACCCTCCGGAGCAGGTATTATTGCACCCGCCCGTGCAGGTATTGGTGCAGCCGGACCCGCAGCCCGCCCCGCAGGCGGAGCAGGTATTCGAGCAGGTCCCGGTGCAGGTACTTGCGCAGCCGGACCCGCACCCGGAGCAGGCATTGGTACAGGTCCCGGAGCAGGTATTTGCGCAGCCGGACCCGCACCCGGTACAGGCATTGGTGCATGTCCCGGTGCAGGTGCCCGTACAGGTCCCAGTGCAGCCGAGGCACAGTCCGGTACAGCCGCTGCGGCAGTCGGAGCCGC
>OFGE01002554.1_pt1 | contig 13288 bp, 10 predicted proteins | sample 1521681 | NCBI WGS metagenome assembly OFGE01 (sample SAMEA3504093, study PRJEB24116) | mouse gut metagenome | biome: mouse gut; feature: mouse-associated habitat; material: faeces | place: Denmark | collected 2011 | reverse complement strand
GCCCGAGTTGACAAAGCCCACCACCATCACCGTGGTGGCGGAGGAGGACTGAATAACGGCGGTGATGCCCGCTCCGACCAGGACCCCCAAAAAGCGGTTGGCGGTGAGGCGCTCCAGGATGGTCTTCATCCGGTTGCCGGCCGCGGCCTCCAGGCCGGAGCTCATCATCTGCATCCCGTGGAGGAAGAGGGCCAGCCCGCCAAAGACGCCCAAGAATTCCAATACGTTCATGTTGTATCCTTTCTGTAAAAGTGATTTGATGGGGCGTATGTGATGATCCTAAATTACCCCATTTTAGTTTATATAGGAAAATATTCCCGCTGTCAACCCTTTTTCTGCTTCTCTGGCTGGTTTTTCGCGGCAGACCGGTTTTTATGCATAAAAAAACCAGCTCCCCATAAAACGGGGAGCCGGCGGGATGTGCGGCTTTGATCACTCAGCGGTGGTGGTGGTGATGGAGATGCCGGTCTCGTTGCTGTAGCCCACGGTGAAGCCCAGAACAGCGCCCAGGTCGCGGAGCTTGAAGTAATTGTAAGCGCCGCCGTCGTCGTCGGTGAGGGTGATGGCGGTCATGGGAACGTCAGTGCCGTCCACCTTCACGGTCTGAGCGCCGCCCTTGTACTCCCGGTCGCCGGAGAAGGGGGTGCCCATGTCGCTGCCGCCAGTGTAAGCGGTCTTGGTGGTGAGGAGGATGGAGCCGTCGAAGCCCACCTCAAACTGGGCGTCGGTGCCGTTGATGGCCACGGCGATGTCACGCAGCTTGACGTAGTTGGTCAGGTTGCCGTTCTCGTCCTCCTGCCAGCTGCCGGGATAGTTCTTTCCGGAATAAGCGGAGAACAGGGTCACAGGGTCTGCCACCCAGCCAGTGTTGTAAAGGTCGCTGCCGGAATAGGTGAAGCCATAGGTATCCTTCTGGCCGTTGCCGTCCGGATCGTCCTCGGTGAAGGCCTTGATGACAGCCTCGAACTCGTCCATGTTGGTCGGGGCCTGGAGTCCTAAGTTACCCAGCCAGTCCTGGCGGATGATCATGACCTGGCCCTCTGTCAGATGGGGGGAGCAGGCGATTCCGTATGTCCTGCCGTCCTTGGTCAGGGGATAGAAGGTGGCGGGATACTGGTCATAGACCTCCTTCAGACGTTCCGGCATGTACTGCTCGATGTCGTCCGTGATGTCCTTCGCCCGTCCGGACTCAATCATGTCCGCGATCATCTGGGTGCCGTACACCGGGAACACGTCCGGCAGATCCTCGGAACCCGTCAGGGCCAGGCGCAGCTTCGTGTCATAGTTCCCCGCATCGCCGCCCAGCAGAGTGGTCTCCATCTTCAGGCCCAGCTTCTCCTCGGCCAGCCGCGTCATGGGATTGTTGTTGATGTCGTCCCCGGAGGCGTACCGCCCGGTGTTCTCGTCAAGCTGCTTCGCGATGGTGATGGTCAGCACCTCGCCGCTGCTGCCGCCGGCCTCTTCCCCTGCGTCCGCGACGCTGCTCTCCTCTTCCGCACCGGCGTCCTCACCGGCATCCTCGCTGTTCTCCGCCGCGGGACTGCTCTCCTGGCTGCTGCTCCCCTGGCCGGATTCCCCGCCGCTGCCGCCGCATGCGCTCAGAAGCATTGCCGTGCCCAGCAACAGACTTAAGGCTACTTTTCTTTTTTTCATTTTCATCCTCCTCGATTGATTTTTATGGAAGATGCCGCTTCCATGGGAATGCCTTCATCCATCCGAAGACCTTTCCTCCATATGGAATGCTCCTCCATTTTATCTCAAGCCCCTTCAGGGGCGGAGATTCTGCTCCTCTTCCATGGAATGCTCCTGTTCCATTTACTCCTTCACAGCTCCCATGACGATGCCCTTTGCGAAATGCTTCTGCAGGAACGGGTACACCATCAGGATGGGCAGCGCGCCGATGAACACCTGGGCCGCCTTGATGGTACGCTCCGACATTGCCGCCGCGGAGGTGGGATCCAGGGCCAGATCCTGCTGGTTCCCCTGCACCACGATGACCTGCAGGAAGGAGGCCAGAGGGTAATCCTTGGTATCCGACATGTACAGGATACCTGTGAACCATTCATTCCAATTGCCTACCATGATGAAAAGGGCTACCGTGGCCAGCCCCGCCTTGGACAGGGGCAGGAATATCTTCCACAGAATCTGGAAGAAGTTCGCGCCGTCCACCAGAGCCGCCTCCTCCAAAGCCTTTGGAATGGACTTGAAGAAGTTCATGATCAGTATCAGGTTATAGCAGCTGAACGCCCCCGGAATAATGTAGACCCAGAAGCTGTTCTTCAGGCCCAACGCTGAATTCACCAGGTAGCTGGGAATCAGGCCGCCGCCGAAAAGCATCGTGAACACGAAGAACCACATCAGCGCCGTCCGCCCTCTGAAATTCTTGGACAGGGCGTACCCTGCCGTAACGATGACGAACATACTGAAAAACGTACCGATCAGCGTCCGCGCCACGGAGATGGCGATGGAACGGATGAAGTTCGCGTTCTGGAATGTCTTCTCATAGGCCATGGTGGTAAAGTCCACCGGCCAGAAGGTCACCATGCCGCTGTTCGCAGCCGCCTTGCCGCTCAAGGAGATGGCGAACAGGTTCAATAGCGGCAGCACGCACAGCAGAGCCATCAAAAGCAGGAATATCGTATTACAGACAATAAATACCTTTCTCCCCGTAGAAACACGTCTCACTTTCATCCACCTCCTAAAAGATTCTGTATCCGGCGAACTTATACGCCAGCTTATATGCAATCGCCGTCAGCAGGAGCCCTACTCCCGACTTGAACAGGCCCACCGCCGTACCGAAGCTGTACTGTCCGTTCACCAGGGACTGCCGGTACACATAAGTGTCGATGATATCGCCTGTGCTGTAGGTCAGGGGCGAATACAGGTTGAAAACCTGGTCGAAGCCTGCGTTCAACACGTTTCCTAAGCTCAGGGTAGCCATGACGATGATCATGGGCAGGATGCCGGTGAGGGTGATATGTATGGTCTGCTGCCAGCGGTTGGCCCCGGCCATCTCCGCCGCCTCATATAGGTTCTGGTCGATGTTGGAGATGGCCGCCAGGTAGACGATCATGCCGAAGCCGAAGCCCTTCCACACATCGGATATGACCACGATCTGCCGGAACATCCCGGCCTCCCCCAGGAAGAAGATGGGATCCACGCCAAGCTTCTGCAAAAAGCTGTTCACGATTCCGTCCAATCCCAGGATGTCCCGCAGCATGCCTGCCACAGTGATCCAGGAGAGGAAATGGGGCAGATAGACCAGCGTCTGGATTCCCTTCTTCAGTCCCGCATGCCTGACCTCGTTCAGGAGCAGCGCCATGACAATCGGCACCACCAGGCCGCATATGATCTTCGCCACCGCGATGATCAGGGTGTTGATGATCGCCTGATAAGATTCCTTGAACATGAAAATCTGTTTGAAATTCTCCATGCCGATGAATTCCGATCCCCGAATCCCCAGCCAGGGCTTATAGTTCTGGAATGCCATCACCAGGCCGCCCATGGGGATATAGCAGAATATCACCGCCAGTATGATGCTGGGCAGTACCAGCACGTACAGCGGCCAGTTGTGCGTCACTTCCTGCCTCCAGGTCTTCGGATGCCCCTTGAGCCCTTTGGAATGCTTTCCTTTCATTCCCATTTCCCGTCCCTCCTTGTTTTTTCGTCCATTTTTTAAGAATTTTCTGTTGAAATTCTTTTCTGTTGCCTATTATAATGGAAAACCTGTCCAAATCCTATGAAGCAAATCTCTCTGTTTCGCCTGAAAAATAGACATGAAACCGGATTCAATATGTCATTTTCTTAGCAGAAATAAAAAAAGGACAATCGCATGGCGACTGTCCCTGTGCATATTGCAGCACGACACAATGAATAGGATCATTCAATGAAAAATGGACATCATGGCTCCTCCCGCATCCTCTCGTTCACGATCCGTATCACATCCTCCAGCCCTGACTCCTCGTACTCCTGCCTGATTTCCTCCCACATCTCCTCCACCAGCTCCGAACCGGTCATGATGCGCACGAAGTCGCCCCCAACCTGAATCGTGAAGTCAATCTGGGACTCCTTCATGATGCTGCTGCATCTGGGCTCATACGCCGGGATTGGGACAGTCTCCGCCTCCCGCATCAGTTCCATATCCCTCTCCTTGTAAGCCGATGGAGTCGTGTCGGGAAATCGCTCGTCATACAAGCTGGAATCCCAGCGCACCAGTGTGGCGAACACCCCGCAGGAGGGATATTTCCCCGCTACATAGACCTCTGGATCATGCATTTCTACCCTACCGCCTACCACCTCATACAAATCCCCCTCCGGGCCGTAGGTGCCCAGGAAAGCTCCCTCGTCGCTCAGGAGATAATCGTAAATTTGAAGTATCCTATCCCGTTTTTCGTCATCCACTTTGTCACTGATATAGGATTCGCTCCAGGCATAGCCCCAGATGGGATACGCCTTGTTCCCGTTCTTATCCTGCATGAGCCCCAGGGCTTTCACATCCTCCAGAAAATCCCTTCCATGGTATTCCTCCCAGGGAATCCCCAGGCTTCCGTACACGCCGCCGAATCCGCCGGAGTACAGGAGCGCCGCGCTCTCTCCCCGGAGAAACTTCTCCTGAGCGCTGTTGACAGTCTGCATCACCGCATCCTGCTCGATGACACCGGAAGCATACAGCTCCCTGCCCAGTTGGAACGCGGGAATCAAATCATCGGTAAAATAAACAGGCCGATAGACACCGTCCCCATCCAGCTTCCAGAAGAACTGGGTTCCGTCCGCCACAGCGATGGAGGAGGCATAGGGCAGCAGAAGCCCGCTAACCTGATCCAGGCTCCCGGAGGTCAGCCCCTGGATGCCTGTCCCCTCCGGATCCTCCCGGATAATCGCCAGCATCATCTCCTGGAATTCCTCCCAGGTCTCCGGCTCTTCGGTGATGCCCGCCGCCTGGGCCAAATCCCACCGATAGGCGATGATCCGGTCGATGCTGGTCCAGGCCTGGGAGGGGTATGTGAGCCTGGGGATGCAGTACATCTCTCCGTCCGCCAAAGAGAGCTCTTCCTCGGCCAGCTCCGCTATATACTGCTGTAGGTAGGGGTAGGCCGAGAGATCCTTTGGGATAGCGCTCAGCAGCCCCTTCTGAATCCACTGGAAATAGTGGAGGGAATTGCGGAAATCCCCAACGAACAGATCCGGCAGGCTATCCGTGGCTGCCCATCGCTCGATTTTCTCATAATAATCATTCCAGGTCATGTTCACAGGTACAAAGGTCACGTTGAACCTCTCTTCTATGGCCGCCAGCACCGGATCTCCCGCCAGAGCCTTCTCCGCGTCCCAGACTCCTATGGTAATCTTCATCCGCGTGTCCGGAACAGTCTCCTCCTTATCCGCAGCGCAGCCAATCACCCCCCCGGACAGCAAAATCATCATCAACCCCAAAAACAGAATCCGTCCTCTCATACCCTTCCTGCCGCTCCTTCCCCATCCCAATCTGCCACCGTTTTGTGTCCGGCTACGCCCCGCTTTCAGCTATTGGTGCGGTACTGCCCTGGTGTCACCCCGGTAAATTTCTTGAAAGTCTTGATAAAGTGGAAAGTATCGTTGAAGCCCACCTCCAAGGCAATATCCGTCAGAGGCTTCTTGGTATTGGCCAGCAGCTCCTTGGCATCCTCCAGCCGCTTCTGGGTCACATAGTGCACAAAAGTGATTCCAGCCTCCTTTTTAAAAAGCTGGCTCACATAGTTGGAATTCATATGCAGCACCTGTGCCGCCCCCGACAGGGAAATCTCTCCCTTGTAGTTCTCGTTGATATACTGCATCAGCTTCATGAACGCCGCGTTGGAGAACCTGGGCTGGTTCTCCGCCCCCAGACTGTGCTCCTCCAGGAGCCGCTTCAGCCGCCCTATCATTTCCGCAAAATCCCCATAGATTTCCACCAGCTGCTCTATGCTATAGACATAGGAATCGTTCTCCTCGTCCCGGGACTGGGACTGGGTGGAGACCATGTTGCAGAGCCGCAGGGCGCTGTACACGGTAAAGTCCCCCCTGCCCTTGTCCCTGATCTCCTCCAGCAGGGCGTTCAGGTCGCCCCACTGGCCTGCCTGGAGCTTCTCCTGGACGCTGTCCAGCCAGCGGTTGGCTTTTGCCTCGTCCGGTCGGGCGCATATCCGCTCCTTGCTGTCCACAAAATACTGGAAAGCGCGCCTGTTGCACTCCTCCAGCCCGTCGTAGATTTCGCCGCCGGATACCGCCTGCTCCAGATACCCGATTCCAAACCACCCGGGAATCTCCTCCAGAGCCTCCGCCAGCTCCGATACCCGGTCTGTCTTCATGATATAGCCCCACTGCCGCCAGCCCAGCCGCAGGCAGACCCCCGCCTGCTCCAGCGCCTCCATCTTCCGCTCCCCTACAGAGGCTGCAAGAAAGCAGCTCTCCTGGGTGAACCCAAGGCCCGAAAGGCATTCTCTGATTTCCGATGCGTTGCGTCTTTCCAGCACGTCCACCAAATCCTCCCAGTCCCCGATATGCCTGTCCCGGTTCAGGTTCTGCACCGCCTTGCGCAAAAACCGGGTCATCTGGGTATAGTCCAGGGGCTTTAAGCAGTATCCGATGACGCCGTACTGGATGGCCTTCTCCGCATAGGCGAACTCCGCGTAGCCGCTGGCGATGATAAGCTGCATCTTTTCGTTCCGCCTGCGCAGCTGCTCGCAGAGCTCCAGGCCGTTGATCCCAGGCATGCGGATATCAATGATCGCCACGTCCACCTGCTCCTTCTGGGCCAGCCTCAGCGCCTCCCTGCCGTCAGATGCCGTGGCTGCCACCACCAGACCAAGCTCAACCCAGGGCACGGAGCCCACCAGAGATTGTATTACGGAATTTTCATCATCTGCTATCAATACCCGGAACATCTGCCATCCCTCTCCTTTCAAATACTCACAAATTCTTCTCACGCTCTTTTCACTCTTTTGCAGGCAGCCGGAGGGTGACCGTGGTGCCGTCCTCCGGCAGGCTCTCTATCTGGACACCGTATCGCTCCCCGTACTGGAGCCGAATCCTGGCGTTGGTGTTCAGCGTCCCCACATGCTTCCTGGTGTCCGCGCTCTTCTCCCGCAGCATGCCCTGCAGCTCTGCCAGCTCCGCCTCCCCGATGCCCACACCATCGTCCTTTACCGTTATGATCAGATCGTCCTCCTCCACCCTGGCCCCAATGTAGAGGCTGCCCTTGCCGCTCTTGGGCTCCAGCCCGTGGAAGATGGAATTCTCCACAATGGGCTGCAGCAGCATCTTCATCACCTTCAGCTCCAACACGTCTTCAGAAACGAAATAATACACGGAAATCTTCCCCTCGAAGCGCATCTGCTGGATCCGGCTATAGGACTTGATAATGGAGATTTCCTCCTCCAGGGTTACCTCGTCCTCGCCCTTGGCGCTGTAGCGGAAGATATGGCCCATGTCCAGAGTCATCTGGGCAATCTCCGGCGCGTCCTTCTCCAGGGCCATCTTTCGGATGACCTCCAGGGTATTGTACAGGAAATGGGGATCCACCTGGCTGCGCAGATACGCCAGCTCCGCCTCCTGCTTCTGTACCTTCAGCTCATACAAATCCGTAGCGGACTGGAAGATTTTCCGGTTCAGGCTCTCTATGTCCTCCAACATGCCGGAAAACTCATGTCCAAGCTCCTCGATTTCCGAACATCCCCTCAGGTTCAGATCCGTCTCCAGCCCTCTCTGGCTGGACTGCCTGATCTGCCGAATCGTGGCGTGGAACTGGTGCAGAGGTCTCACCACTCCCCTGGACACCAGGAGGAAAAACATGGCACAGAACACCCCTGCCGCCATCACGCAGCCCCAGATCAGAAGCTGTATCTGCATCATGCCCCTGCCCATGTCCCGCACATCCAGCGCTCCCACCAGGTAACAGTCCATGTCCTCAAAGTAATAGCTGCGGATGTCATAATGTCCGCCCTCTGCAAGGTGCTCCAGATAATCCCCTTCCTGCCAGAGCCGATACACCTCATAGACCTCCTCCGCCGACTGATCGATGGAGAACAGAACGCCCTCCCTGTCAGTGAGGAAGTACATCTGGTTTTCCTCGCCGTCGTTCTCCGCCAGGAAATCCGCGGCATTCAGCGATATGACAATGGTCCCCAGGTTCTGCGTCCCGACGATGACATCCCCCGCATACACCATCATGTCCGGCTTCTCGGCTTCACTGGTGAAGCTGTGGCTGCAGAAGCCAATCCACCGAAAAGGCCTTCCGTTCACCATCGCCCGTATCCTGTCCAAATCCTCTCCGCGCAGCACATTGGAATAGTGGATTTTGTCATTGACCAGAGAGATATCCTCTATAGTAGACTCCAAAACCTTGTGTCTGGCCAGGCATTCCATGGCGGGGCGGCGCAGCGGGGACATCTGGGCATAGTCGCTTGCCAGAAGCGCCTGTATCGCATCGTCCTCGCCGATGTTGATACAGAAATTCTCCATTTTACCGTACATCAGATCCATCTGGTCAATCAGCCGCTGGGTGGCTACCTGCATATGCTCGTCCTCGCTCCTGCGTATCAGCGCCCTTATGGATACGCTGATTAGGGCGCATACCAGGACGAACAGGGCCAGCATCAAAATCACGATAGTCTTCATCTGATTCCGGATGCTCATCTTGTGAAATGTTATGTGAAAAGACATATTGCACCCCTCAATTATACTGCGCACCGGTTAAATTTGCAGTGCGACCCGACTGCAGACCGCCAGCCAGGTATTTTCCCGGGGACACCTCTGTAAATCCTGGCGGTCTGCAGTATATCTGCATTCAGTATAGCATGATGCTTTTTTAGAAAAAATGGATTTTTCTTAGAGATTGATTGGTTTATTTTTAGACGGTTCTCATGAACAGAAATCCCCACGGCAATGCCTTTTCGGCCCGCCGTGGGGAATCGACCTAATTGTATATCTACACTATGGCTTCTATCAGAACTTTATCACCCAGTCGAACTTCCCGGATGCCAATCTGCTTCTTCTGGTTGAAATTAAAGCTCAGCATATAGCCTCTTTTCAATTGGTAATCCTCCAGATATCCCAAAAGCTGCTCTTCTCCGCGGCGGTTGTATTCCGCTCCATGCCATATTTTCATCTCTATGACATATCGCTCCCCCCGGTAATCCACGATTACATCTGTCCTCCTCAGACTTCTGGTCCTGGCTTCGATATAGCATACTGCTTAACGATTTCACTTGCCGTGAAACCAGACTGCATAACGCTGACTGGTTCATTCGCATGATTACATTAGGCAGCATTCAGCGTTATGCAGTATAATTCCCGGTGCCGTTGATAATGGGCCGCATATCCAGATGCCCATCTGCCATAAACTGGCTTCTATCCTCCAGGGACGCCTTGTGGATATCCAGCTCCTGCATCCTCGCACCAGACAGATAGAAATTGTACAAGCGCATCTCGAAAATCCGATTCGCAATCAAGGTCATTTGAACTTACTCTATTCTCTTTCTGGGACTACCCTAAATTGCCCTCTCAGGATATTCGGGTGCGCCTTGGGATAAAGCGTCTGCCTGGGGCATATGCCAGGTGGTGGTGGCCTTGAACAGATCCCCGTCCACCTCCAGCGTCAGCTCCCCGCCCTGGAGCTCCATGAAGCTCTTGGCGATGGCAAGGCCCAGGCCGCTGCCCTCCGTGTTCCGGGAGGCGTCCCCCCGCACGAACCGTTCCGTCAGCTCCGAGGAATCCACCGTTATCTCCTGGGCGGAGATGTTCTTCAAGGTGATGATGACCGTGTCCCCTATGCGGAAGCCGTTCACATAGACCCTGGTGCCCGGCAGGGCGTATTTCGCAATGTTGCCGAAGAGGTTCTCATAGATGCGGTAGGTCTTCTGGCTGTCAAGAGGCAGTATCACCTTCTCCTCCGTCAGGTTCATCCGCACGTCCAGCCCTGCCTCCCCCAGCTTATCCGACATCTCGAATGCCACCTGCTTCAGCAAGTTCATGATGTCCAGGTCCATGATGTTCAGCGTGATGTTCTGGGAGCTGGCCTTGCTGAACTCGAACAGATCCTCTATCAGGCTCTTGAGCCTCAGGGACTTCCGCTCCAGCGTGTTCAGGTACTCTTCCCGCTGTTCCGGGGTAATGTCCTTCTCCTTCAGCAGGTTGATGTAGGTGATGATTGCAGTCAGCGGCGTCTTTAAATCGTGGGACATGTTCGTCACCAGCTCCACCTTCATCCGCTGGCTCTTCACCTCCGTGTCCACGGCCTTCTGCAGCCCGTCCTGGATTTTGAACACCTGCTCCCGGAAGGGCTCGAAGATGCCCAAGTCCTCGGGAATGGACACGTTCAGGTTCCCCTCCGCGATCTCGTCCACAGCCTTCAGCAATATCCGGTAGCGCTTCTGCAGCTGGCTCACATATCGCCGCAGGATGATGTACAGCAGAACGGAGTAGACCACCACCACCGGGAAACCGCCTACCCAGAGGCTGCTTATCAGGAGCAGGATCACTGCGTTGGCAATCAGCAGCTTGACAATCGTCCAGTTTGCGTCCTTCGTCAGATCCATATGCGCCACCGCCTCATAAGCCCCCACCACCTTTCCTTTTATGAACGGGAAGAAACGGTATATCATGCTCCGCTGTCTGATATATCTCCACAGGCCCAGCTCCCGCAAAGCCCTGGCGCAGATGCCCGCATACCAGCAGCAGAACGCATACAGGGTGAGCGCCGCTATATTCAGCGCCATGGCCAGTACCTTGGCGCTGGTCAGGCTCAGGCCCAGATACTCCATAAACGCCCCCCCTGCCCTGCCGCTGGCCACATAGACGATTACGGAGAGAATCGCACTGCCGCTGGCCATCAGGCAGAATCCCACACAGACAAGGAATTCCAGCGAGACCGCGCAGGCCTTCTCCTCCATCCAGGGCTTTCCGGTCCCCGGCATGGGCAGGAACATCCCCAGCAGCGCCAGCCCTGCTATGCAAAGACCCAGAATTTCCCCCAGGCCGAAGCTGTAATAAGCATCGGCGGAAAAGTTGTGATAGCTGGACGTGGCATAGAATTGGACTTCCGTGTCATAGGCCAATCCGTTGACCAGCCTGCCCACGTACAGGCCCTGGGACTTCTCCTTTCTGGCCTCCCATTCCTCTGTGGAAATGGCGTAAGTCACTGTACAGCCCGCGGGCCCCTTCATCCGCCCGTATCTGCCGAAGGTATCCATGGCCTCGGCCAGCTGGCCCTGGATGAAATTCGCCCTGACAGCCTCATTGGCCAGCTTTCTGATCTGGCTCGCGTCCTTGCCGCAGATATCGTCCCCGATGGTCACATACCCTGCGTCGTCGAAGCGGAAGCTGAGCTGGAAATACTGGGCCTCAGTGCTTCTGTTCCTGTCGTCCACGGACATGTTCGTCACATATTTCCCCGTGGCATGGTCCTCGATGATATAGTCGTAGCAACTGTTCAGGTCCGCGAAATTCGTCTCCAGAACGCCGAAGTATTCCTCCAGCATCTGCATTTCGTATTCCAGTTCATGGGAGTCTGTCCGGCCAATGTCGTAAACCTCCTGGCCGCCCGTGTAAGCCTCCAGCTCCTTTTCGTCCAGAATGCCCTCCTGTATATAGGCCTGCAGCTCCTCCCGGTTCAGATAACCTTCCAGGATGGCCTCCTGCATGGATATCCCCGTCAGCTCCTCCCGGGCGTCGTACCCATCCTGCGCCATATCCGCCAGCAGGTCCAGCAGATCCCTGTACTCCTGTCTCCGCTCCCTGTCCAGAAGCCACAGATGCCCCTCCTCCGTCTCCAGATAGATGTCCGTATAGTCCAGGAACTCCTCGCTCCGGGCATTGCACAGGTCGCGGTACAGCAGATAGCAGTTCTGGTAGAGCCAGGCGATGTTGTCTGCGGTCTCCAGGGGATTTTTCTCGAATTTCTCCGCCCTGGAGCGGAAGATGCCATAGAAGCAGCTGAATACCACCGCAAAGGCCAGGCTTACCAGAATCCCCCTGTAAATCCAGGGCGCATCGTGGCGCAGCCTCTTCAGGCCTCTGCGCTTTCTGCCGTCATTTCCGGAAGCCGTGTATGGCTGCTCCGCCGGTTCCGTCTGCTTCTTTTTCTGTCTAAACAATCCCATAGCGCCCTCCTGCTATCTTTGCCCCATCAACCAAACGTCCGTTCTCCGCATGCTCCATGCTTCGTCCGGCAACCAGCCATCATCGTCCACGCCTGAAAAATTCCTGCCATCCGCCTACCCCGCTCCCGCAGGCGGCTTACTGTCTGTCGATTTTGTAGCCCACGCCCCACACTACCTTCAGATACTTGGGATTCTTCGGGTCGATTTCGATTTTCTCCCGGATGTTGCGCACATGTACCATGATGGTGTCCGTGTTCACGGCCTTCTCGTTCCAGATGCGCTCATAAATCTCGTCCGCGGAGAAGACCCTGCCGGGGTTCTTGATCAGGAGCTGCACGATTTTGAATTCCATGGGCGTCAGCTTCACAGGCTCCCCGTCCACGCTCACCTCCACTGTGTCCTCGTTCAGCTCCAGGCCGCCTATGGTATAGATATGGTCTTTGTTCCCGTCCTCCTTCAGGGCGGACAGGTACTTGGAATACCTGCGCAGATGGGAATTGACCCTGGCCAGGAGCTCCAACGGCGTGAAGGGCTTGGTCACGTAGTCGTCCGCCCCCATGTTCAGGCCCATAATCTTGTCTACCTCTTCGGACTTGGCGGAGAGCATGATGACGGGGAACTCATATTCCTTTGAGCGCAGCTTCATCAGCATGGTGACCCCGTCCATCACGGGCATCATGATGTCCACGATGGCAAGGTGTATCTCCTCCCGCTCCACTACCTTCAGGCCCTCCGCGCCGTTGGCGGCCTCATATACCTCATATCCCTGATTCCTCAGGTAGATTTCGATGCCCTCCCGAATCTCCTTGTCGTCTTCGACCACCAATACGTGATACTTCTGTTCCATTGTTGTCCCTCCGGTTTTCATCGCGGACTCCGGCAGCCTGTGAATGCCCTGTGTCTGCTTTCATCAGGGAAGAGCTCCCACGCAATCCGAATCAAGACCGAATCAGGACTCCGAAGGAGCGTCAGCCCTCCAGCAGCAGCCGGATGTTCCGCTTTTTCTGTATCGCGTTTTCCGCAATAACACTATTATAATAATGAACCGCTTTTAACGCAACAGCTTCTTCCCGGTAGAGGGCAGCTTTTTGCAGGGCGTTCTCCGACATCTGGCTGCAGCAGGCGTTTCTGTAGGGCATTTCCTCCATGCCGCAGCCGCAAGCCTCCTTCAGGAA
>OFGE01002551.1_pt1 | contig 13300 bp, 10 predicted proteins | sample 1521681 | NCBI WGS metagenome assembly OFGE01 (sample SAMEA3504093, study PRJEB24116) | mouse gut metagenome | biome: mouse gut; feature: mouse-associated habitat; material: faeces | place: Denmark | collected 2011 | reverse complement strand
TCAGTTCGCGCTCCAGTACCGTCATACCAAGCGGCGGCACACAAATGTTCACACTCTGCTGGCACCTGTTCCATGCCACAGGCTCACTCTTCACCGTTTTTTTATTCGCAACGCCGCTGCCTCCAAACCGCGTTTCATCACTGTTAAATATCTCCTTATAAACGCCTTCCACAGGCACACCCAGACGGAATTCAAAATATGTGTTCGGCGTGAAGTTGCATACAAACACCAGCTCTTTGTCCGCACTCCTGCGCACGAATGACACCACAGAACTGTCCTTGTCGTCACACTCTATCCACGAGAACCCGTCCGCATCATAATCCTTTTCCCAGAACGGTTTTTCCGCCAGATACAGGTGGTTCAGCTCCTTCATATATGTCTGCATATGGATATGGTCGGCATACTGGAGCAGATGCCAGTCCAGGCTGCGTGCTTCGCACCATTCCTGATACTGCCCAAATTCGCCGCCCATGAACAGCAGCTTTTTCCCCGGATGCCCATACATGAACCCATACGCCAGACGCAGATTCGCAAACCTCTGCCAGTCGTCCCCCGGCATTTTCCCAATCATAGAGCTCTTTTCATGCACGACCTCATCGTGCGAAAGCACAAGTATGAATTTTTCTGAAAAATGGTATGCCATACCGAAAGTCAGCTTATTATGATGGTATTTCCGGTAAATCGGGTCATAATGGATATAGTCAAGGAAGTCATTCATCCAGCCCATGTTCCATTTCAGCGTGAATCCAAGCCCGTTTTCTTTTACGTCCTTTGTCACGCCTTCCCATGAGGTAGATTCCTCGGCAATGAGTATCGCGCCATTGCCCTGCCCGACCAATACGGAATTCATGTGTTTCAAAAATTCCACAGCCTCAATATTTTCCGTACCGCCGTACTGGTTCGGCAGCCATTCGCCTTCTTCCTTCGCAAAATCCAGATAGAGCATGGACGCAACAGCATCTACCCGCAGACCGTCCAGATGATACGCCTGTGTCCAGAAAATACCGTTTGCCAGCAGGAAATTCGTGACTTCCTTTCTGCCGTAATTAAAGATATACGTCCCCCACTGGCGGTGTTCGCCGCGGCGGGAATCCTCATGCTCATAAAGCGCGGTGCCGTCGAAGCGCGCCAGCGCGAAATTATCACGCGGGAAATGCGCAGGCACCCAGTCCAGAATCACACCAATGCCGTTCTGGTGGCAGGTATCTACGAAATACTTAAATTCATCGGGCGTGCCGTAGCGGCTGGTGGGCGCATAGTAGCCCGTTACCTGATAACCCCAGCTGCCATCAAACGGATGCTCTTCCACAGGCATCAATTCAATATGTGAAAAGCCCATCTCCTTCACATACGGCACAAGCTGTTCCGCCAGTTCCGTATAAGTCAGGAAGCGGTTGCCCTCCTCCGGCACGCGTTTCCATGAGCCAAGATGCACCTCATAAATATTCATGGGCTTTTTCAGCACGTCCGCCTTTTTCCGTGCCGTCATCCAGCGCGCGTCCTTCCATTTATAGCGCTTCAACGGGTAAAGCACAGCTGCTGTATCCGGACGTTTCTGGAAAAGCAGGCCATACGGGTCCGTCTTATCCACATGCCTGCCGTCGCACTGTGTCACATGGAATTTATACAGGTCGCCTTCCTTCAGCCCGGGGATAAAGATTTCCCAGACACCGGATTCCCCAAGCAGGCGCATAGGGTTCCTGCGGCTATCCCAAAGGTTGAAATCACCGATAACGCTCACACTTTTGGCATTGGGCGCCCAAACCGTGAAAGACGCACCCTTTACGCCGCCATGTGTGATAAGCCGCCCGCCCATTTTCTCGTAAATTTCGTAATGCGTGCCCGCACCGAAAAGGTAACGGTCGTACTCCGAAATAGAAGGCTCGAAGGAATAAGGGTCGTAGCCCTTCCAGCTATGTCCCGTACCATCGGTATATTCCAGCATGTAACGGAACCATTCTTCCCGGTCCTCAATGACTGCCTCAAAGAAACCATCCTGATGGATTTTTTCCATAGGGTATTTTTTACGCTTGTTGACCGTATCAATGACTGTAATTGCCTCAGCCCCAGGCAGATAGGCTCTTACGATCACCATACGTCTGCCTTTCAGCTCTGCTTCATGCATCCCCAGAACCGTATGCGGATCGCCATGTTCTCCGTTCACAATGTTGAAAATTTCATTTAAATCTGTTGTTGCCATGCTGCCATCTCCTTTTTGAGATATTCTAAAGGCTTTACGCCTTCTTATGTTATGATGTTTCCTGTAAAACTGCACTGTTTTCGTAAAATCATACGCAAAACATAGTTTTGCCGCAATTCAGGGTCAGGGGGAATTCCCCTTAATAATAAAATTGCAGACAGCATACTCTGAATCTGCATAAAATTCTATTATCATTATCATATACTATCCGGCAGGATTTTTCCAGCCCCAAATAGCATGATTTTTTTACTCATACGGCGAAATACGGCAATTTGCCAAGGGTCTTGTCAGCCAAAGGAAAAAAGCATATACTATTGTCAGGGATACATTTGTCTTTATATCACAAATAAAATCAGGAAAACGCTATGATTTTTATAAATCTGTTAAGGGGGGAATTTTTATGAAACTGATGTTTTTAGGAGCGGACCACGAGGTAACAGGCAGCTGCCACTACATCGAATGCTGCGGAAAGCATATCCTGCTGGACTGCGGCATGGAACAGGGGCATGATATTTACGAGAATCAGGAAATACCCGTTTCGGCCGCAGCAGTCGATTATGTCTTTCTGTCCCACGCACATATCGACCATTCCGGGCTGTTGCCCCAGCTTTACAAAAACGGGTTCCAGGGCAAGATCTACGCCACAGAAGCAACGACCGACCTCTGCCGTATCATGCTGCTGGACAGCGCGCATATTCAGGAATTTGAGGCAGCCTGGCGCAACCGGAAGGCACGCCGCGCAGGCGCGCCGCAGTTTGAGCCGCTCTATACCACAAAGGAAGCTATGGCGGTTATGGAGCATTTCATCCCCTGCGAATATGAAGAAAAAATACCCGTATGCGAAGGGATTGCACTGCGGTTTACAGACGTCGGACATCTGCTAGGCTCGTCCAGCATGGAAATATGGCTGACGGAAAACGGAGTAACTAAAAAAGTAGTATTTTCCGGCGATATCGGCAATATCAACCAGCCCATCATACACGACCCGCATTTTACAGAATCTGCTGATTATGTCATCATGGAATGTACCTACGGCGACCGCACCCATAATGCCCCGCCGGATTACGAAGCGGAGCTGGCAAGGTACATACAGGAAACGCTGGACCGCGGCGGAAACCTTGTCATTCCAGCGTTCGCGGTCGGACGCACGCAGGAAATGCTCTATTTTATCCGCGAAATCAAGGAACGCCGGCTGGTGACGGGGCATGACCATTTCAAGGTGTATGTAGACAGCCCGCTTGCCATAGAGGCAACAAAGGTCTTTGTGGACAACGAGCTGGACTGTTTCGATTTCAAGGCGATGCAGCTTGTCAAGCAGGGCATCAACCCTCTGGAATTTCCCGGGCTGAAGCTCGCCGTCACAGCTGAGGAATCACAGGCAATCAATTTTGACAAAGACCCGAAGGTCATCATTTCGGCATCGGGCATGTGCGAAGCAGGGCGTATCCGCCACCATTTGAAGCATAACCTCTGGCGGCCGGAATCGACCATTTTGTTCGTTGGCTATCAGGCTCTGGGGACACTGGGGCGCAATATCATAGAGGGCGTGCCGGAAGTACGGCTTTTTGGCGAAACCATCAGCGTCAAAGCACATATTGAGGAGCTTGCAGGGGTCAGCGGACATGCCGACCAGAAGGGGCTGCTGAACTGGCTGGGGCATTTTGAGGAAAATCCAAAACTGGTCTTTATCGTACATGGAGAAGATGCCGTCTGCGAATCCTTTTCGAAGCTGCTGCGGGAGGAACACGGTTGCCGCGCATACGCACCGTACAGCGGGGCGTGCTTCGACCTGCTGACAGGGCAAATGCTTGCCGAAGGCGTCAAGATACCTGCCGCGCATAAAGAATATGACCATGCCAAGGCAAAAGCGCAGTCCGAGGGCGGCAAACGCGCAATCTATCTGGCAGAGCAGCTGGATATGGCGGGCAGCAGGCTGCTGCGGATTATCAGCCAGAGCAAGGGCGGCGCAAACCGCGATATGGAAAAACTGCTGAATCAAATCAACGAACTTTGCAGCAAAGCGGAACAAAGGTGATATCCGCAGGGTGAGCGGGGATTGAGAAATGCAGGAATTCAGAGGGGCCTTCCGGAAGCCTTCCCTAACCGCTCCCGCTTCCCAGGCAAAAAAACGCCTCCGGCTTTATGCCAGACCATAAAGCCAGGGGCGTTTTTATATCCTCAATCATTCCTCCCTGCTTCTGCGCTGCATGACCTGCGCCTTAAACACATACTGCCGCAGGGCTTCTTCCTCCCCTGTCCGCAGGCCCATAAAACAACAGCCATAGCCTATGTAGCCTTCTTCCTCTTTCTGCGAACGAATAACCTTTGCCCGCGGCATCATCTGCGGGGCAACCGCAGGGAGCGGCACAAGGAACTGCTGATTTTCCACAAGCTCCTCTTTCGTGATGAACAGCAAGCCTGACGCGCTGATATCCTCAATGATACCTTCACAGGTCTTGCCATAAGGTTTGCCTGTTGCGATATCCAAAAGGGCAATTTCTGCCCGCATGCGTTCCAGCCTGACCTTGATATCTTTACGCCGCTGCACAGAAGGAAGCGTTTCGTTTATCTTCAGGTCAATCCCTATATACTGCTGTGTAGCAAAGCGTTTCGGTATAGGCATCACGCTGCAGCGGAACGGCAGCAGGCCAAACACATTGCTCGTCAGTACCACTTTTACCGTCATTCCCTCTTTCAATATCTCATTCTGCCTGACCGCCAGATGTATATTTTCATCGTCCTTTGAAATGAAACGTCCGGACAGCAGGTACAAACCATCAGTGGTATATATTTTTGCAGTTTCATTGATCGGGATAGCCATATACGCTCAAATCCTTTCTGTAAAATACCCTGTTATTCTATATTCGTCCGTACACATCTCCGGACGATGGAACAATTCATTTTGGTTACTTATGATTATATCCTGATATTTGCATTTAGGAAAGAGGAAAATAAAAAAAACAGCAAAGACAGACAACGCCCGCTTTTTACAAAGGGCCCTTGTCTGCCTTATCAGAAACCTTTCCTATTTATTTTTCTTAGGTAGCGTCATCATAAGTCATGTATACGTATTTCCAGGCATAATCGGGGCGGATTCCAGGCAAAAATTCGCAGGCGTACTATGTGGCGCGGCGGGGCCGCCAGATGGGCGGTACGGCAGGAATTTTTAACGAAAAAGCCGGAAAAATCTGCGGAAAGACGTGTGCAGACACTTGTGACGGCACTGCCTACGTGCCCAAAAGGCGCGCCGCGCCATTCACCAGCATACACAGCACTATCCCCGCCGCCGTGGGCAACAGAAACGCAACTGTTGTCCAGAACCGGCTGTTCGTTTCCCGACGGATGGTGATAAGTGTCGTCGCGCAGGGGAAGTGGCAGAGGGAAAACAACGCCGCGCACGCCGCCGTCACCCACGTCCAGCCATTTGCCGCCAGAATCCCGCCGGTCTGCGCCATGCCTTCCGCCTCCACCAGCATGCCGCTTTGACTGTAAACCATCAGCAATATGGGGATAACAATTTCATTGGCGGGGATCCCAAGCAGGAAGGCCGCAAGAATCATGCCGGAAAGCCCCATCAGGGAGCCCAGAGGCTCTAAAGCTTCTGCAAAAGTATAAATCAGGGTGTGTCCGTTCCACTCCACGTTTTGGAACAGCCAGATGACCGCTCCGGCAGGAATGGCAACCGTCACCGCACGCCCCAGCACAAACACCGTCCTGTCCAATATGCTGCGCACCACAACGTCCCGCACCTTCGGGCGGCGGTAGGGCGGCAATTCCAACACAAAGGAAGAAGGGACGCCCTTCAGCAGTGTCCGGCTCAGGAGGGAGGACATGCCCAGTGTCAGCAGTACCGCAAAAATGATGAGCAGGAACACGAAGCAGCCCGCCGCAAGGGGATTTCCATTGGCAAAAAAGCAGCCCGTCAGAAGTATGAGCGTCGGGAAACGTCCGTTGCAGGGCACAAGGCAGTTTGTCAGCATGGCAATGAGCCGTTCCCTTGGAGATTCTATAATACGGCAGGCGGTCACACCGGCGGCGTTGCAGCCAAAGCCCATGCACATGGTCAATGCCTGCTTTCCATGCGCACCAACCCGCTGAAACAGCCCGTCAAGGTTAAACGCAATACGCGGCAGGAGTCCGAAATCCTCCAGCAGTGTAAAAAGCGGGAAAAAAATCGCCATGGGCGGCAGCATGACTGCCACGACCCAGCTTGCAGTAAGATAGATGCCGTCCATCAACAGGCTTTCCAGCCAGGGCGGCGTATGCAGGGTGGCAAGCCCCTCCCGAAGTTCTGCCCCCCAATAGCGGAAGCCGTCCATCAGCAGGTCAGACGGGAGGTTTGCCCCTGCAACGGTAATCCAGAATATCCCACCCAAAAGCAGGAGCATAAGCGGGATACCCGTTTTGGGGGAAAGCACAAAGCGGTCGATGCGTTCGGTGTACGCGTCCCCTGTGAATGTTTTCTGCACGGCCTTCCCTGCAATCTCCTCCGCGCGCCGCAGAAACGCCAGTGAGCGCAGTTCGCGGAACTCTGCCAGCGCACTGCCGCCGTTTTCCCGCGCCAAAAGCTCTGCCGCCTCTGCCCGCATACGCAGCTCCTCCTGCTCCCAGAAATCCTTGCAGGCGTTCCGGGCACATTCCGCAAAAGCGGAGCCGTCCCCTTCCAGCAATCGCCCGCAAAAAAACTCCCTGCTCATGCCCTCCGGCACAAGCCTCCCACAGCTTTCCAGCAGGTAGGCAAACGCTTCGGGCAGATTTCCGCAAAGCCCTGTCCGTTTGGGCTGCACACTCTGTCTGCCCGAAAGAATCTCCGCCAGCACGGCTTTGAGCCGGTCCAACCCTTCACCCTGCCTTGCCGCCATTTCAATCACAGGGACGCCCGTTTCCTCCGACAGCAGATCCGCGTCCACAGCGATCCCCTTCTTCCGCGCCTCATCTGCCAGGTTCAGGCAGAATATGACGTTTTCCGTCAGCTCCATAACCTGCAAGCCCAGCGGCAGGTTACGTTCCAGAGAAGTCGCGTCCAGAATCACAATAACAAGGTCGGGGGCTTCATAGGAAAGAAATTCCCTCGCGGCGCGTTCCTCCGCACTGTCCGAAAAAAGGGAATAAATGCCCGGCAGGTCAAAGAGCGCGACATTTCCACAGGGCAGAGAAAACGTCCCCGACGCACTGCCCACCGTTTTTCCGGACCAGTTCCCTGTATGCTGTTTCAGTCCCGTAAGGGCGTTGAATACGGTACTTTTGCCTGTATTCGGATTCCCTGCCAGTGCAATGCGGAACTGCCGTTTCGTTTCAGCCATCGCTCCCCGCCTCCTCCGCCAGAATCTGTGCCGCGTCCCTGTCACGCAGGGCAATCAGCGTATCCTTTACCCGGTACACCCGCGTTCCGCCGCCTGTGCATTCATACATCGGCAAAACCCGGCTGCCCCGGAAAAAGCCAAGGTCAAAAAAACGAAGCCGTTCCTCCCCTGAAACCTCCCGCACAAGGCAGGGGCAGACCGTTGGAATCTCCGTCAGCTTTTTTACTGCCATGCCGTTTCCTCCCCGCAGAAATTGTTATTTTCAATATATCCTGCGGAGGGCAGATTTGTGCCTGCCCTCCTTTTCCGAAACGCGCAGATGTGCTATACTGTTTCCATACCTTCGTTTGACAAGGGTATATACCCTTGTCAAGCAAAGATACAAAGGAGGGAGCTTTATGAACGAACAGCTTTGGAAACTGCTGCAAAAAGCAAGGACGGACGCAGCTCTGCGTCAGAGGATATGGGAAACACAAAAAGACGATGACCCCGCACTGGCATTATGCCTGCTGGCAGAGGCAGAAGGCTTTCCGGTAAGCGTCGGGGAGCTTTTCGCGGAAGGGGAGGAATTCTGTTCCAACCTGCGCAAAAGCTGCAACGGCGGTGCGTCTGAGCCTATTGAGGGCTGGCAGGACGGCTACGACATATTTTTTGCCTCGATGGAGGCTTTAGAAAAAGAGGCTTTATAAAACAACTGAAAAAAATCCCAGCATAGCCTGCCCAAAGCCGGAGATACTGATGGCAGAGGAGGCGGAAACATGAACGAGGAATTATGGAAGCTCCTGCAAAAAGCCAAAAAGGACGCGGCTCTGCGCCGGAAAATATGGGAAACACAGCAAAAAGCTGACCCGACGCTTGCCCTCTGCGAGCTGGCAACGGAACTGGACTGCCCTGTAACAGCCGGACAGATTTTCGCAGAAGGGGAAGGCTATCTTTCCGACCTGTACCGGAGCGTGGAGGGCGGTGCGGCTGACCCGCGTCCGTCATGGGGCGATGTCGACGGACTGTTTTTTGCCGCACTGGAGAGCATGGAGCAGGAAATGCAGAAATAACAGGGACGGCCGCCGGAAGAAACCGCGCGGCTGTTTTTTCTATACAAAAAATGCGGCAGGTCTGGATTTGTACCGCCGGATATGGTATGATTTCCTTAACACACAGCAAAACACAACAAAAATCACAATAAAAATTACAACAAATGACAACAGACAGGCTCTGCACAGGCAATCAGCAGGGTCTGTTTTCAGTCGGGACAGGCGGCAGGATGCTCCGCCACGAGGTTAAGGAGTCGGATAAAATGGCTTGGCTGGGTTTTATTACCTTCCTAATGATATATTGGTGTATTTTTATGGCGGCAGTAACAGGGCGGCTCGGCTGGGGTCTGCTGACGGGCTGGCTTGTGCCGATACTGGCTATGACACTGAGTTTCCGCAGTGGTATGGCGGTCAACGGGCTGATGGTGCTGGTCTGCCTTCTGATGTTCCTGTTCTGCCGGCATGGGCTGACAGATATACGCATGTGGAACACAAAGCAGCGTAAACGCCACAGTGTGCTGTTCTGCGTGCTTTATATGGCGACGTTCCTTCTGATGTTCTATTCCCTTGCAATGGCACAGATCCATGGGTATCTGCTGAATTTACAGGGCTGGGGCAGTGAAAATCTTCGGTTCTGGCGTCTGCTTCTGACGATTATACCGCTCCTTGCGCTGAATTATACCTATACCATGATGCTCTATACTGCAATAGACCGTTCTATACTAAAAAAACAGGAGCTGGTACTGCTCTCCTGCCGGCTGTTTATTTCCAGCAAATCCGGCATTGATAAGGGCATTTATCAGGGGTATTTTCTGGAGGGCGTCAGCAACGGCGTAACCTACCATTTCCAGATGACCGCGCGGACATATTACATGCTGAAAAAAGAAACCTCCCTGCGGCTCCAGATACGGACGGGGCTGTTTGGCGGGATATACGTCATGGAATTGGACGACCCTGAATTCCTCAAACGCGTACGGCGGCGGGACAGGCATGACCTGAAGGTCGGCACAGTGCTGTTCCTGTTGGCTTTTGCGGCGGGGATATTTATATTCTGGCATTTATAACATACAAAAACCCCTCCTGAAAAATATTTCAGAAGGGGTTTTTGCTTCGGTACTTTTTACGCCTGTTCCAGCTTTTTGCGCATGGTTTCGATCTGTTCGTCTGTCAGCTCCATCGGCTTATACTGTATGGTAATGCCGTCGTTTTCATAGCGCGGAATCAGATGCAGGTGGAAATGGAATACCGTCTGCCCTGCAACCGTCCCATTGTTCTGCATCACGTTCATATGCTCGAAGCCGAGAACCTCCTTCATTGCCCGCGCGATTTTTGCCGCAAGCGTAAAGAGCCGCCCTGCCTGCTCCGGGTCGATTTCAAAAATATTCGGCGTGTGGTTCTTGGGCAGAATCAGCACATGTCCCTCGTTTGCAGGGAAACGGTCCAATATCGCCTTAAATTCCTCGTTTTCGTATATCGTTGCGGAAGGGATCTCCCCTGCAATGATTTTACAGAAAATACAGTCGCTCATTCTTCTCGTCCTTTCTTTTGTCCGTCATAAAATACACTTTAGACGAGTATATCACAAACCGCGCCGGATTCCCATAGCTTCAGGAAAAATATTTCGAATAAAGGAAGCACAGCCCGTTACAGTGGTTCTGTTTATCCGTCACCATTTCATAAAACGGGTCGCGCAGATCATTTTCCGGCATGGAAAGCAAAAGGCTGCGGAAAAAGCCAATATCGTCCATCTCGGTCAGCATGGTTTCCTCCAGCATGCCTGCCGCATCTGCGGCCTGCGCGCCCTCTGCGGTTTCGGTGTTTTCCAGCGTCTGAATCTCACCGTATATGGAATAGATAATGTCCTTAAGCTGTTTGCTGTGCTTCTGCTCGTCCAAAAGCATGGTTTTCAAAATATCCGCACTTTCTGCCAGCTTCGGCTCTGCCAGCAATGCCTGATAGCGGCAGAACATCGCGTCTGTTGCCGCCAGAGCAAGCTGCAGCAGTTCCAGCAGGCGGCGGTCATCGGAGAGCGGCGCCTCCTCCTTCGCCTGCACCTTGGCGGTATAAAGGTGGGTATTACGGTTATATGGATACATCGGCAATCTTCCTTTCAGGGTTTTCTATCAGCTTATGCCTGAAAAAGATAAAAAATCCTTGCCGCGCGTTAAAGCATAAAATTTCAGGCTGTGAAAACCTCTTTTGCCTGTTTCCGGAAAGGGTTGAAAATGCAGGTTTTAAGCGTTGTCACTCCTTTTCAATAATTCTGAAGTTTCTTCAAACTCTTTTATAAACGCATCTTTCTCCCAATCCTAAAAGCCATTTCAGTTCCTGCTGCATTATGTATATTCCTACTGCCTGTAAAAACAGTGTACTATAATATTTTGCCGTTATTTGTCAATCTCGCTCTTATTTGAAAAGAAATGAAAGAAAGTCTGGAAGTTGCAGCCTTTTTCTGTTATGATAAGAAACAGTGCAAAAATCAAGCCAGAGGTGGAATTTATGAAAAGAATCGTACTGACCGGGGGCGGCACAGCCGGACATGTAACCCCCAATCTGGCGCTTCTGCCGCAACTGCGGGCGGAAGGCTGGGAAGTGCTTTATATCGGCTCGGAAAACGGCATTGAAAAAACGCTGATGGAGCAGGCGGGTGTACCGTATTACGGTATCCCTACGGGGAAGCTGCGGCGTTATCTTTCCCGCCAGAATATCAGCGATATGTTCCGAGTGGTACAGGGCGTAAAAGAGGCGCGCCTCCTGCTGAAGCGGCTCAAGCCTGACCTTGTGTTTTCCAAGGGCGGTTTTGTTGCCGTACCCGTTGTGCTGGGCGCGAAGCGGAACAAAATACCCGTTATCATCCATGAATCAGACATCACGCCCGGGCTGGCAAATAAAATCGCCATGCCCTCAGCAAAGGTCATCTGTACGACCTTTCCCGAAACGCTGGAATACATCCCGAAGGGGCGCGGCGTCTACACAGGCACGCCCATCCGCGGAGAATTGTTCGCGGGCAGCCGGAAAAAGGGGCTTGCCGCCTGCGGCTTTGACGGGAAAAAGCCCGTACTGCTGCAAATGGGCGGCTCTCTGGGCGCAGTAAAGCTGAATAACTGCCTGCGGGACTGCCTGCCTGCACTGCTGGAAACCTTTGACATTGTGCATCTCTGCGGAAAAGGGCATCTGGAAACAGAGCTGAACGGGCAGCAGGGCTATAAACAGTTTGAATACGTTTCCGATGGGCTGGCAGACCTGTTCGCGGCAGCCGATATCATCGTTTCGCGCGCGGGGAGCAACTCCATTTCGGAATTTCTCGCGCTGGAAAAGCCGCATCTTCTGATACCGCTTTCCGCAAAAGCCAGCAGGGGCGACCAGATTCTCAATGCCGCGTCCTTTGAAAAGCAGGGCTTTGCGCGTGTATTGCAGGAGGAAGATCTTTCGCCGGAAATGCTGCTGGGGAGCATACAGATATTGTACGAATGCAGGGAAAAACATATCGCCGCAATGCGGAACAGCCATGGAAAAAACGGCGTTGAAGGCGTAATGGCACAAATTCGGGCGGTTTCCTCTGATATTTAGATCTTATCCATAAATAAGATACGTGCAGATTGCACAGTCAGATTTTCCGGCAGGCAGGGAGCTTTTTTGCAGGCGTACCGGGTGGTACGGCAGGGAAAAGCGACAAAGGCTGCCGGAAAAGATGAAGCAGGATGTGCGTAAATAATTTTTAGCGCATTATTTCCAAAATTCAAACTCCAAATCATAGATACGGACAGTGTCACCCTCCTGTATCCCTTTTTCTTCCAAAGCCTCGATAATGCCCTTTTCTTTCAGATACCTCTGGAAGAACGCGAAACCTTTTTCTGTATCAATGTTGGTGTATCCTATCATCTTTTCCACGCCGACGCCTGTTACAATATAATAGTTCCCGTCCTCAACCTCGATGGTAAACGGCTCCCTGTCAATTGCAACTTCATCGTATTCCTCATATTCCTCTGCGAAAATGATATCCTCCGGATAATCCTTCAGTATCGCGCCAACCGCAGTCAGCAGCTCATCCAGCCCCGTATTTGTTGCTGCGGAAATCGGGAACACCTGATAGCCTTCCTTTTCATAAGCCTCTTTCAACCGCGCTACATTTTCTTCCGAACCGGGAATATCCGTTTTATTCGCCGCAATCACCTGCGGGCGTTTCCGCAGTTCCGGATTATATTCTTCCAGTTCGCGGTTAATCTTACGCACGTTTTCCACCGGGTCGTCACCTTCCACGCCGGCCGCGTCCACAACATGTATGAACACCTTTGTCCGCTCCACATGGCGCAAAAATTCATGCCCCAGCCCGACGCCTTCACTTGCGCCCTCGACCAGCCCGGGGATATCCGCCAGCACGAAACTGTCGCCAAACCTGCCCTCGACCACACCCAGATTTGGCGCAAGCGTCGTAAAATGGTAATTGGCGATTTTCGGGTTGGCATTCGTCACCATGGAAAGCAGTGTAGATTTGCCGACATTCGGGAACCCAATCAGCCCTACGTCCGCAATCAGCTTCAATTCCAGTATCACATCGTATTCCTTTGCCGTACGGCCTTTTTCCGCATAGCGCGGGGCCTGTCTTGTCGGCGTGGCAAAATGCTGGTTGCCTTTGCCGCCCTTGCCGCCGTATATCAATATTTTCCGTTCCCCGTCATGCGTAATGTCCGCCATGACCTTGCCGCTTTCGGCCTCACGGATAACCGTACCGACCGGCACCTTTATCACCACGTCCTCGCCGTCCT
>OFGE01002541.1_pt1 | contig 13330 bp, 10 predicted proteins | sample 1521681 | NCBI WGS metagenome assembly OFGE01 (sample SAMEA3504093, study PRJEB24116) | mouse gut metagenome | biome: mouse gut; feature: mouse-associated habitat; material: faeces | place: Denmark | collected 2011 | reverse complement strand
TCTATGTGTACCGCTACGAAGGAGAACTCAATGATATTCCAAACGCGGTGGTTATTATCAGCTATCCCCGGGAATCTTTTGGAGATCCGAAAGCGCTGAGGGTATTTATATCCACAAATGCCGGAATATCCACACAGGAAATCCTTGACACATATACAGAACGGTGGGCAATCGAATTATTTTTCCGTCAGAGCAAAAACAGACTCGCGCTGGACAAATATCAGATCCGCTCACGGCAGGGAATCGAGCGGTACTGGCTGATTATGTCATTGGTTCATTACATGTGCTGTATGTATTCCGGGAAATACAATACCTTCGAGGAAGGATACTGGTATTTTCAAGATCAAGTCAAAACAGAGCGAATCGGTAATCTGCACCAGTTCATAAAAAATGGTGCGTCACTTGAAGCTGTTTTGAAATTGGTAGGGTAGTTTTGTGCAAATTTCTATATTTGCTCATTTATAGTTATATACTATGGAACTTCGCTTTTCATTGATTTATATCCGATATTTATTGTATAATATCGTAAGAACGTATATCGGGAGAGGGTTCGCTTATGAATTTCAATACATCGTATAACAAGATTGTGACAGATGAAAACTTGATGGAAACGGTAAAGCATGGAAGCATTGGCTACCCCTTTCACTTTTATTATGACAATTTAGCCCTGTTTGACTTTCACTGTATTGAATGGCACTGGCATACCGAATTGGAGTTCGTTTATATTGAATCAGGAACTGTGACTTTTTGGATTGGAGAAAAACAGTTTATTTTAGCGGAAGGAAATGGCGTATTCATTAATTCTAAAATCCTTCATCGCTTCTATTCTCCAGCTGAAGCTGTTATTCCAAATTTTTTATGTTTGCCTTCTTTTATTGCTGCGGAAGATAGTTTTATATATCAAAAATATATTTTACCGATTATTTCTTCCGCCTTATTTTTCCTGATTTTTGATGCGGAAGTTCCCTGGCAGGCGGAGGCTTTATCCATTATCAGGCAGATCATTGCTGCGCAGGAGGGGGTCTCATCCTGCGAACTTGCCACCGCATCTCTCATTCAAAGGCTTTGGTTGGAGATATATGAAAATGCGGATATTACATATACGAAAGACCATATAAATGATTCAGCTTCTTCGCAGGCAAGATTACAGTTGATGATGCAGTACGTTCATCAGAATTATTCCCATGATATTTCATTAGAGGACATTGCAGGGCATGCAAGGATCAGCAAAAGTACCGTATTAAACCTTTTCCATAAATATTTACACATTACTCCGATAAACTACCTTATCAATTATCGTTTAAATGAAGCCGCCCGATTACTTTCAAAGACCGAGAAAAAAATCAGTACTATTTCTGATGAAACAGGATTTAATAATGTAGACTATTTCTGCAGATTATTTAAAAAGCATTATCATTTAACGCCGACTGAATACCGGAAAAAGAGATTGTTTTTTAGCGGAATGTGCAATAATAGTAGATAAAATTACGTCTGAGCGGTATAATCTAAAGGATATAGAATGCGGCAAATTTGAATGCAGCAGTGGATACGATTATGAAAACTTTGATATTAAACGGTTTGCCAAGAATAAATAGTGATACTAACAGTCTTACTATCAAGATTTTTCAGAATTAACTGGAAAATTATTGGATGTTGGGTTTATTATAATCTTTTTGCAGAGAATCAATATTAAGCGTTTGAGGCGAGGGGAATTGGAATGGAGCAAATTGAATTGATAAAACCGGGAATGGAGTATGCCGACGATATATGGGATTTTCGTCAGGAAATTTTAGATTGTGACGCAGAGAGTGAAGACCAGTTTGCAGGTTGTATATCATTGGATGTAAGTGTGTCCGCTGAAGAGTGGATCAAAATGTGTGAGCTCAGAATGAGTGAAGAAACATGTGTTAAGGCAGGTACATCGGTTCCTTCCAATATGTATTTAGCCGTTCGGAAAAATGATAACAGAGTTATAGGTATTATAGATTTGCGTCACCATATAAATCATCCGATTCTTGGAACATGGGGAGGACATTGTGGATATTCGGTACGTCCTTCTGAACGAGGCAAAGGATATGCCAGGGAAATGCTTCGCCTGAATATACGAAATGCGAAAGCATTAGGAATTTCCAAACTTCTTATTACATGTGATGTAAAGAACATGGCCAGCGAAAAAACCATACTTGCTAACGGCGGTGTTTATGAGGAAACCATAGAAGTTGATGGATGTAAGATGAAAAGATTTTGGATCGAGGTTAATGATTAGGCAAAAAAGAGTTTTCTTTCCATAATAGGATAAGCAAACTCTTTTTTATTACATTCTTATTTTTTCAACCCTCAGTTTTCACTGGCATATTCATTTTAGCATGTAAATACATAAAAGTAAATTATTTTGAAAGTACATGTTCAAAAAGTGATTCAATAAAAATGTAATAAAATATTTATTCTAATATTGAAAAACATATTCGCATGTGCTAACATAAAAATACAGTTATGAGAATTCATATAATGCGGTTCTAAATTAAACAAATACAATCCGGCATGGGGGATACAAAAGTGAATGCAAAGACTGCGCATATAACCAGGACAGAAAACGAAATATTTGAACAGGACTTAAAAGAGCATTTATTCCATACAGCCGCATTATGCAAAGGGTATATGGGGAAAATGGGCTGTGCGGCCATGGGATATCTGGCGGGTATTCTGCACGATGCAGGCAAAGCCGGGTCGGCTTTTCAGGGCAGGATGGAGGCCATACGGGAAGGACGGCCGGATCCGGGACAGAAAGGGGGACATGCCTCTGCAGGTGCGGTGCTGCTTAGCAGATGGGGAGGCAAGACAGACAATTTTTACAAGAATTTCGCTTTACAGGCCATATGTGAAGCCATTTTTTCCCATCACGCGGCACTGCCGGACAATATATCCCCCCGGCTGGAGGATGGGTATAAGGCCAGGCTTCAATGTGAAGAGGCGGAATTATCGGAAATAGAGACATATTTTTGGAGTGAAATTATCTCCCGAGAGGACTTTGAGAAACTTTTGGAGCAGGCATACGGGGAGGCGGAAGCATTTGTAAACAGGGTGAAACAATGCGTAAGAGCCCAGAAAGAGATGGAATTTTTCCTGGGCATGGCGGAGAAGATGCTGCTGTCAGCTCTGATTGACGCCGACTGGCTGGACAGTGCCATCAGCGGCGCAGGGGGACAGTTGGACTTTGGGGATCTGGATGGGGAAGACGATGAAAATCTTTCCAGGGAAAAGCTGTTTACATATTTTCTGGACAATTTGGAAAATGGACTGAGGGAAATGAACCGCTCCTCCAAACCCATCAATGTATGGAGAAATCGCATCTCCGAACAATGTAAGGAGGCAGGGGCCAGAGAGGGAGGGGTCTATACCCTGTCCTGCCCCACCGGGGCCGGTAAAACCCTGGCGGTGACCCGCTTTGCCCTGACGCATTGCATCCGGCAGGGCAAAGAGAGAATATTCTACATCATTCCCTACCTGTCCATCATTGACCAGACGGCCAAAAGCATAAAGAAAGCGCTTGCAGCCGGCAATAGGGAAGGCACTGACGAACTGGTGGAAAACGGTATTTTGGAACTTCATTCCCAGGCAGAGTATAAAAAGGGGGAAAATAGGTCAGGCGCCTCATGGAGCGGGGAGGAAGAACCCGCCGCCGACGGGGACTTCTGGGCACAGAGGATGACGGAGCCCATAGTACTGACCACTATGGTGCGTTTTCTGAATACATTTTTTGCCCGGGGGACCAGAAATCTGCGCCCGGCCCATCAGTTCCAAAACGCGGTGCTTATCTTTGACGAGGTGCAGACCCTGCCTGTAAAGCAGATCGCCCTGTTTAACAGTCTGATCAATTATCTGACACAGCTCTGCGGGTGCACATGCGTCCTGTGCACCGCCACCCAACCTCTGCTGGGGGAGACGGTAAAACCGGTTTATCCCGTCAAAATGGCGGAACCTGCGGCCCTGGCAGAGCTCCCCCCGGAAGCGGGGGAAGTCTTCCGGCGGGTGCAGATAGAACCCCGGCTGAAGGCGGTGGGTTATACCCAAAAGGAACTGGCAGATTTCGTCTGGGAAAAGGCGGAAGAGAGCGGAAACGCGCTGGCAATCCTGAACACCAGAGACTGCGCGCTGGCTGTTTACAGTGAATTGGCAAAGCGGGCGGGGGAGGCATATAAAGTGTATTACCTGTCCACAAAACTATATGCGGCGCACAGGAAAAGCATTATTGAAAAAATCCGAGGAGACTTGTCTTGCGGAGAAAAAATCATAGTGGTCAGTACATCCCTGATTGAGGCCGGCATAGATTTTGATTTTTCCTGCGTGGTTCGATCCCTGGCGGGAATGGATTCCATAGTCCAGGCGGCGGGGCGGTGCAACAGGGAAGGGCTGCGGGGGGTGGAGACCACCTATATTGTCAATCCCTGTCAGGAACTGGAATCACTGGCACATTTGAGAGACATCAGGAAGGGAGCGGAATCGTCCCGAAGGATACTGGGGGAATTTGAGAAAAACAGGGCACGCTTCGGGGGTGAATTGCTGTCCCAAGAGGCAATACACACTTATTTTTCATACTATTTCTGGAATAGAAAGGAAGAAATGGTTTATCTCATACCGGGACAAAACAAGGTTTCCCTCTATGACTGGTTGGCAGATAATGTGGATCTGGTGAGGTCGGGCGAGGCGCACAAAGTTTATGAGAAGAAAGTATTAAATCAGGCGTTTAAAACAGCGGCAGAACATTTCAGCGTTATAGAGGAGCGTGGGAATTCCGTATTTGTGCCCAGGGGCCGGGGGAAGGAGATCTGGGAGGAGATCCAGAGAAATACCAAACCAGGAAAGACAGACTACAAGTATATAAGGAGCCTGTTAAAGGAAGCACAGCAATATGTGGTTAATCTGCAGAATTATGAAATAGAGAAGCTGGGAAAGGGGGCCATACAGTGGGAGGATAAAATGGGAATGTACGTCCTGAACGAGATGTATTATGATGAAAAGGCCGGTATTACCGGGGAAATCAGCAGTAATATGCTGATTCATATGTTTTAGAAACGGTTACAGCCTGTTCAATGTCTTTCCGCATCGGATTGGGAGATCAATGGGAATCTGCGGAATGGAAGGGAGCAGGAGGGAAGCAATACAGTCAGTTGTATTGGACGGAAAGGAGGAGCATGGAAAAAGAGAATAGCATTACATTTGCGCTGACAGGGCGCCGGGCGCTTTTTACGGATCCTGTCAGCAAGATGGGGGGAGAGAAATTTACCTACCAGGTTCCCACCTACCAGGCGCTGAAAGGAGTGCTGGAAAGTATCTACTGGAAACCTACGCTGGTCTGGGTCGTAGACAGGGTGCGGGTTATGAAACCCATCCGTTCGGAATCCCAGGCCGTCAGGCCCATCGACTACGGCGGGGGCAACACCCTGTCGATCTACACCTATCTCTCAGATGTGGAATACCGGGTGCAGGCGCATTTTGTGTGGAATGAGAACCGACCTGACCTGGTCAGGGACAGGGATGAGAACAAACACTTTTTTATTGCCAGAAGGGCGCTGGAAAAAGGAGGCAGGAGAGATATTTTCCTGGGGACCAGAGAGTGCCAGGGCTATGTGGAGCCTTTGGATTTTGAAAGCGGCCCGGGAGCGTATGACGAGGTCGATGAATTTCCGCTGGGTCTGATGTTTCATGGGTTTACCTATCCCGATGAGGCGGTGCGGCAGGAGGAGAAGAATAAGCTGACGGCCAGGTTTTTTCGCCCGGTGATGAAGAAAGGGATTATTACGTTTCCGGCCCCGGAAGAATGTGCCATACGCCGGATTCTGACGGATCGAAAACCCAGGGAGTTCAGCCTGGAAAAAGGGAATGCGACATTGGCGGGGGGAGGTGCGCTGGATGAGTTTTCTGAATGATTTGTACCTTACCTATGAGGCCTGCAAGAGCGATTCCCAGCTTTTGCCCATCGCTCATCTGACCCAGAATGCCCAACTGGAGGTGGTTCTGGATGAGGAGGGAAAATTTTCCAGAGCCAGTCTGGTGGACAAGGAGGATGCGGTCACGGTGATCCCGGTCACAGAGGATTCCGGCAGCAGGAGCGGCAAAGCCATTTTTCCCCATCCGCTGTGTGACAAGCTGGAATATATCGCCGGGGACTATGGAGATTTTGTACCGGGCAGCAAAGGGGATAAATTTGAAATCTATATTGCGCAGTTGGGCGCATGGGTCCAGTCAGATTACAGTCTGCCCCAGATCAAGTGTGTATATGGGTATCTGAGGGAACGCAGACTCATGGAGGATCTACGGGAGGCCGGTTTTTTTACCTTCGAGAACGGCAGGATCAAGGCGGAAAAACAGCAGGGAGTGGCGCTGGAGAACTGGTTTGTACGCTTTGCGGTAGAGGTTCCGGGAGAGCCTGAGAGCAGACTGTACTGCGACGGGCAGGTATTTGACAGCTACATAAAATATTATCTGTCCAGTCAGGACAGCAGGGAATTATGCTATGTTTCCGGCGAGGTCGTGCCCTGTTCCGAGAAACACCCGGCCAAAATACGGAATACTGCCGACAAAGCCAAGCTGATTTCCGCCAACGACGCATCGGGTGTACTGACCTTCAAGGGGCGGTTCCGTGAGAGTACCCAGGTGGCTTCCGTGGGTTATGAGATATCCCAGAAGGCTCACAGCGCCTTGCGCTGGCTGATTGCCAGACAGGGTCTGAAAATCGGGGAACAGGTATTTGTAGTGTGGTCCATAGTGAATCCCCACATGCCCAGCCCCTTTTCCGATTTGGATTGGGAGGAGGAAGAGGAAGTCTTTACTGACGCCGCGTATTCGGATTGGGTGAGACAGGCAATCTGGGGATCGGCCCAGGCGCCCCAGGACAGTGATACCGTCATGGTGATGGGTGTGGAAGCGGCCACCACAGGCCGGTTGTCCATTCCTTTTTATCAGAAATATGGAGCCAAGCAATTTATCCAAAATGTGGCCAGATGGAAAACGGAGACCTGTTGGCTGAACCAGTCGAAAAAGGTACAGGCCTATGTGCCCTGGTCCCCCTCTTTGGTGGAGATCGTAAAGCTGGTGGCAGGGGAGAAAAACGCCAAGTTGAATAAATGTGTGCGGGAACGGCTGATCCCCTGCATCGTGGAGGGCAGGAAACTTCCCTATGATATAGTGTTGTCGGCCCTGGGGCAGGCCGTTAATCCTTCACACTTTAAGGAATATTGGGAGTGGTGCAGGGCTGTGACAATTACATGCGCCCTGTTGAGAAAATGGCAGATAGAAAGAGGAGACGGAAGGGAGGAATACAGCATGGGTTTGAATGCAGAGAGTGAGGACAGAAGTTACATTTTCGGGCAGCTGCTGGCCACGGCGGAGATGTTGGAGAGAAGCGCGCTGTCCATGGGAAGCGGCAGCAATAAGGAGGGCATACGGAACACGGCGGCAGAAAAGTATTTTGTCCGATTCCAGAGATACCCGGTGGAGACTTGGACAACCATTCGGAACCAGCTGCATCCGTATGTGATGAAGCTGAAAAACGCAGGGAAGTTATATTATGTCAACAAACTGGACGAATTGACTTGCAGACTGGATCTGACCCGGAGGGACAAGCTGGAACCCACCTTCCTGCAGGGTTATAGCAGTCAGCTTGTGGAGTATCGCAGTTCTTATAAGAAGCAGGAGGATGGCAAGCCGGAGGAGTAATATGTTCCGAAAAGAGACTTTGTATGTAAAACAGCCTAAAGAGGCGCAGCAGGGAAAGGATGGTAAAAATATGAGTGAATTTACAAACAAGATTGACTTTGCAGTGGTATTCAGCGTGAAGAACGCCAATCCAAACGGTGATCCGCTGAACGGGAACAGGCCCAGGGAGACCTATGACGGATTCGGAGAGGTGTCGGATGTATGTTTAAAAAGGAAGATCCGCAACCGCATGATGGATCTGGGATATCCGGTGTTCGTGCAGTCTGACGATCGGAATGTGGACGGCATCAGAAGCCTGAGCGATAGAGCGGGGGCAGCGCCGGAACTGAAGGAGGCGGGAAAGGACAAGGAGAAGTATGCGGCTGCCGCCTGCAAAAAATGGATGGATGTGCGAACTTTTGGCCAGGTATTCGCTTTTAAGAGCAAGGAAAAGGGAGCCGAGGGGGACGGCGTATCGGTGGGGGTGAGAGGTCCGGTGTCCATCCAGACGGCTGTGAGTGTGGCGCCCATCGACATTTCCTCCATGCAGATCACCAAGAGCGTTAACAGCGAGACCAGCGATAAGAAATCCTCAGATACCATGGGGATGAAGCACAGGGTTGACTTTGGTATGTATGTTACCTATGGCAGCATCAATCATCAGTTGGCGGAAAAAACAGGTTTTTCGGACGAGGATGCGGAGATAATCCGGCAGATTCTGGTGACATTGTTTGAGAATGATGCGTCTTCCGCCAGACCCGACGGCAGCATGGAAGTATGTAAGGTGATCTGGTGGAAGCACAACTGCTTCCTGGGACAGTATTCCTCCGCCAAAGTACATAGATGCCTGAAAGTGAGCAGAAAGCCTGGAGTAGAAATTGCCAAAAGCCAGGAGGATTTTGAGATAAGGGTTGAGGAACTGCCGGACCTGAAGGTTGAGATCTATGACGGAATTTGAATATAATGAAGAGGACTTTCTACAGCTTGCGGGATTGCAGCATTTTACCTTTTGCAGAAGGCAATGGGCATTGATCCATATAGAACAGCAGTGGGAAGAGAATGTTCTCACCGTAAAAGGCAGCCTCTTTCATGAAAAGGTGCATGACGGGTATTCCAGGGAGAAACGAAAGAATGTGATCATTTCCAGAGGAATGCCCGTGCGTTCCAGAACTCTGGGAATCAGCGGGGAGTGCGATGTGGTGGAGTTTGTCCGGGCAGAAGAGGGAATTTCTCTGCCCGGGCGGGAGGGAAAGTATATCCTGTATCCGATTGAGTACAAACGGGGCAAAACAAAAATCACGGATGAGGACAGAATGCAGTTGACGGCTCAGGTATTATGTCTGGAGGAAATGTTTCTGACAGAGATTCCCCAGGCCTATCTGTTTTACGGGGAGACCCGCAGGCGGGAATGCGTGGAAATTACGGAAACTCTGCGGGCTGAATGCAGGCGGCTGCTTCAGGAGATGCACCAATTTTATGCAAGGGGATATACGCCCAAAGTGAAAAGGGCTAAGAAATGCGAGGCCTGTTCTCTCCGGGAACTTTGCCTGCCAAAACTGGAGAGCAGGAAAAATGTGTCGCAATATATCTCTCAAAATGTGGAGTCTGATTGAATTCGGAGCCGCATGTACTCAAGGACTCAGGACAGATGCTGTCTGTTTGAGCATTCTCGCAGGTATAAACTGTGCGCAGTGTGCAGAGAGAAACCTGGAACGGAGGTAACAAGCATTGGCAGCCGCAGTATCGCTGGCCGGAAATATGGGGTTGGAGTAGATGTCATACACAAGATTGTGAGGATAAGTACATGAGGAAGTTGCTGAATACGCTGTATATTACATCCAGTGAATACTATCTGTCATTGGACGGGGAAAATGTGATTATTTCTCAGAGCAAGAAAGAGATAGGGAGACTGCCGCTTCACAATCTGGAGGCTATTGTGACCTGTGGATACGCCGGGGCAAGCCCGGCGCTGATGGAAAAGTGCGCGGCAGGAAATATCTCCATAACATTTCTGTCTCCCACAGGCAGATTCCGGGCCAAAGTAACGGGAAAGGCATATGGCAATATCCTGCTAAGAAGGACACAATATCGAATGGCAGATGACAAGAAGCAAACTTTGGAGATTGCCCGGAATTTTATAATCGGAAAAATATATAACCAGCGAAGCGTTATAAACAGAGCCCAGCGGGATTATGCGGAACGGCTGGATACAGAAAAGCTAAGCCTTGTCTCCGGGCAACTCAGGGAGACCCTTCAGACGGTGAGAGAGGCGGACACCATGGAAACGCTGCGGGGAAACGAGGGAGAAGCGGCCTCTCGATATTTTTCCCAGTTCAATCAGCTGATCCTTCAGCAAAAAGAGGAGTTTTGTTTTGATATAAGAAACCGACGGCCTCCATTGGACAGGGTGAATGCACTACTCTCCTTTACATATGCCCTCCTGACCAGCATGTGCGTGGCGGCCCTGGAGACAGTTGGCCTGGATCCCTATGCGGGGTTTATGCATACGGATCGGCCGGGGCGATGTTCGCTGGCGTTGGACTTAATGGAGGAACTCAGGGCCCCCTATGCGGATCGCTTTGTCCTGTCTTGCATCAACAAAAAAATGGTGGACTCATCAGATTTTGAAGAGAAGGAGAATGGGGCCGTTTTCCTGAACGAGTCCGGGAGAAAAAAATATCTGGCAGTGTGGCAGAGCAAAAAGGCGGAAAAGTTAACCCATCCCTATTTACAGGAGAGCATTGAATGGGGACTTGTTCCGTATGTGCAGGCTTTGCTGCTGGCACGATTTATTCGAGGAGACCTGGATGGATATCCGCCCTTTTTATGGAAATAGAATGGGTAATACCTATGGAATGTGTTATATGGTGGAGGGGCTTATATGTTAATCGTTGTCACTTATGACGTATCTACCGAAACAGCCGCAGGAAGGGCCAGATTGCGAAAAGTTGCCAAACAATGTCAGAATTATGGACAGCGTGTCCAAAACTCAGTATTTGAATGCATTATAGATGAGGCTCAATACGTCTCTTTTAAGAGTAGTTTGTTGAAATTGATCAATGAGGATGAGGATAGCCTGCGCTTTTACCGTCTGGGAAATGCGTACCGCAATCGTATAGAGCACTATGGCAGTAAAAAGACGCCGGACCTGGATGCTCCTATAATTTTCTAAACAGTGCGAATACTAAGTACACATCTTTTTCCAGTGACTTTCGCACCCGATAATGTATCTAAACAGGAGCAATAGAGGGTCTTAAAAGTGAGGTAGTTGTGAGATATTGTTTATAATAGATAATTTGTCGGTATTAGAAGTTATTTTTTTGTATGTTTTTGGTGTCACTCCCTGTGCGGGAGTGTGGATTGAAATAAGCTAATGATTTTAGCGTTATAAAACAACACTCGTCACTCCCTGTGCGGGAGTGTGGATTGAAATGAATGTAACCTCAACGATTATGCTATTTCCACGGTCACTCCCTGTGCGGGAGTGTGGATTGAAATGCCTGACCAGCATAAATCGCCCTGTGGGGTCAAAAGTCACTCCCTGTGCGGGAGTGTGGATTGAAATATTATTTTTAAACTATGCATGGGGGCCCTGGACAACGTCACTCCCTGTGCGGGAGTGTGGATTGAAATATCTTTGTTACAAGTATATATTAACACGTAATTTTGTCACTCCCTGTGCGGGAGTGTGGATTGAAATCAACGTCTCCAAACGTGTTGCAATTTCCGGCGCGTCACTCCCTGTGCGGGAGTGTGGATTGAAATACAGAAAAGAAAGAATGATTATGATTTGCGCTGGTCACTCCCTGTGCGGGAGTGTGGATTGAAATATTCCAGGTGGACGTTTACGACAACGCAAAAGAGTCACTCCCTGTGCGGGAGTGTGGATTGAAATCGCTCCCTTGTCAAGGGCGGCAATCCTTTGGGAGGTCACTCCCTGTGCGGGAGTGTGGATTGAAATACAAAATCATCTCCAACTAAACACCTGCCCCAAAGTCACTCCCTGTGCGGGAGTGTGGATTGAAATGCAACGTGCGATTACCTTCCGTGATATGCTTTCGTCACTCCCTGTGCGGGAGTGTGGATTGAAATTGTTTTCAATCAAAATTTTTGTTAAATTTATTTGTCACTCCCTGTGCGGGAGTGTGGATTGAAATGTGTCCTTTATAATGTCTACATGTAAATGCCCTGTCACTCCCTGTGCGGGAGTGTGGATTGAAATTTTTACAATAAAAGTGGGCCTAAGGCCCACTTTATGTCACTCCCTGTGCGGGAGTGTGGATTGAAATCGTTAGATCAATGGGATAACCCACGTATTGAGGGTCACTCCCTGTGCGGGAGTGTGGATTGAAATCCGTGATCGCCGTTGCATTGGCGCTGATCCTGTCGTCACTCCCTGTGCGGGAGTGTGGATTGAAATTTTCCAACTTCCATGCACCTAAACGATAAGGATGTCACTCCCTGTGCGGGAGTGTGGATTGAAATTTTTGAGAGGAAGTGGCAGGAATGGCGGAAATAGTCACTCCCTGTGCGGGAGTGTGGATTGAAATGCAATATCTATAAATCAAAATATTGCGGTCGCTCGTCACTCCCTGTGCGGGAGTGTGGATTGAAATTTCGTCCTCTTCGTCCATGATGTCGTCAATGGCGTCACTCCCTGTGCGGGAGTGTGGATTGAAATACGTGAAACATTGCCTCCTTTAAATAGGGTTGATCGTCACTCCCTGTGCGGGAGTGTGGATTGAAATTATTCTGCTGATCTCCTTTATCAGGGTGATCCGGTCACTCCCTGTGCGGGAGTGTGGATTGAAATTGCCCGGAGACGCTCTTTGCGTGCTTGATATGCGTCACTCCCTGTGCGGGAGTGTGGATTGAAATAGTGCTAAAAGATTTTTAAGATGCGTACAAGCCGTCACTCCCTGTGCGGGAGTGTGGATTGAAATTTCTGGCAGTATTCAGCGATGTGAGACGGGATGGGTCACTCCCTGTGCGGGAGTGTGGATTGAAATTGCCATAAAATAACTCCTTATTGTCAGATAATAGTCACTCCCTGTGCGGGAGTGTGGATTGAAATATCGAGAGGTTTGTCAAAAAGAGTGTATTCCGAGCCGTCACTCCCTGTGCGGGAGTGTGGATTGAAATAAGGGAAACCGGCATACCACAAAGTACCATTGCCAACGTCACTCCCTGTGCGGGAGTGTGGATTGAAATTTGCTTTTTTTAGTCTGGACGGAAAAACTTCTGCGGTCACTCCCTGTGCGGGAGTGTGGATTGAAATCATACCGCACATGCTCCAGATACCTCGCAAAGCCAGTCACTCCCTGTGCGGGAGTGTGGATTGAAATAGCTTGTTGAGGACGGACTGATTGTCGAATCCCCTGTCACTCCCTGTGCGGGAGTGTGGATTGAAATCCCAAATATCGGCGGTATGCAGACGGGAAAAGGGTCACTCCCTGTGCGGGAGTGTGGATTGAAATGAAATACCGAAACCGGCACCAACACCCGCCGTGAGTCACTCCCTGTGCGGGAGTGTGGATTGAAATGGGTGTTGTTTTGCCGGCAGGGATGGACATCGAGTCACTCCCTGTGCGGGAGTGTGGATTGAAATAGTCCGCCTCACCAACATAAATCGCCC
>OFGE01002540.1_pt1 | contig 13336 bp, 10 predicted proteins | sample 1521681 | NCBI WGS metagenome assembly OFGE01 (sample SAMEA3504093, study PRJEB24116) | mouse gut metagenome | biome: mouse gut; feature: mouse-associated habitat; material: faeces | place: Denmark | collected 2011 | reverse complement strand
CAGCCAGTGGAATATTGTCTTTAAAAAGACAACGCATGAAATCATCATCGATTGGCCTTAACAAACGCAAACGCTGCAAATCTTCCTGATGTTGCTTATCCGTCACCGTCAATCTTCCCACCTGCTTTCCCTTTCGTTTTCGTATTTCCATACTACCATAAACCACCTGATTTTACAAGCTGGGAGCCAGTGCCTTTCTGAATCCCGGCCTCTTGCCGTTGTCAGTGCGGTGGACGTACATCTTGCCGCCACAGTCGGCGCAGTAGAGCAGGCCAGTGAGCGGGGCGGCTCATGCCTTTTGCCTTGAATACGGATTTAAATATTACCATACACTACCTTATGTTTCTGAAACAATATCACAGGAATCATCTATTGTCCTTCCTGCAAAAAAGTATATAATGGTGATAAAGATATTCGAATATTGAGACTTTATTGGCGTTAAAAATGAAGATTCAGGAGGCGTAACATGAGGATAAAAGGGAAGATAGCAATTTGGTTCTGGATAATGTTCGTGGGTATGGAGATCTTGATGCTCTACCTCTTTTTTGAACCGTCAGAGGAGGGGAAAGATGTTGGAATGCTGGTAATTATGATATTTGTTTTCCTTGTCTGGAATATCGTGTTCCTGCCGATGCTGGTGAAAAATTATGTAGAGATCGACGGCGAAAGGCTGATACTGGTATTAGGCCTTTGCAGGACTACTATTGAGATCGGGGAGATCAGGGAAGTGTATAAGACACATAATCCGATCGCATCCGGGGCGCTGTCATTAGACCGGGTAATGATAAGGGGGAGACGGCAGGAGGCGTTGATCTCCGTGTGTGATAAGGAATTGCTGTTCCGGGAATTGAAGCGGATCAACCCGGCGATTAAGATTGGACGGTAGGGGAGGTGCAAAGATGTACCGGATAGCCATATGTGATGACGATGTCAGAATGCGCCGGTTCTTATGCAGGACGGTTTCCGAATCCGGGATATCCTGCCGGGTGGAAGAGTTCGCAGGCGGAGCAGATCTTCTTCGGGGTTATGGGGAGTATGACATCTTGTTCCTGGATATTGATATGCCTGGGGGAAATGGAATTGAAGTGGCGGAAAGGATTCGAAGGTCGGACCGGAAGGTGAAGATCATCTATGTCACAGGATATCGGGATTATATGAGTCAGTCCTTTGCGGTGCATCCTTTTGCCTTCCTTGTAAAACCCGTGCAAAAGGAAGAGATCATCCGGCAGATGAAGGAAGCGCTCATCTACGGAGGGGAGGAAGAGAAGGGGATTCCCTTCCGGGTGCAGACGACAGAAGGGATCGAAGAGTTTGTGATATCGGAGCTCTATTATCTGGAATATCAGAGCCGGAAGCTTCGGTTTGTCTTAAAGCACAGGGAGGTTATGGTGCGGGGAAAGATAGCGGAATACTTGGGGATATTCGGACCCTATGGTTTTGCCGCCCCGCACAAGAGCTTCGTCGTCAACCTGCATCATGTAAAGGCGATCCGGGGATACGAGATCATTATGATGAACGGAGATCAGATCCCGCTGTCGCAGAAGCGGTCTGTGGAATTCCGGGCGGCGCTTGGGAAATATCAGGCGGACAGTCTGGCGGGGATGCATTGAGCATTAAGCATGGAGGAGAGATGGCATGAGCTGGGTAGAATCGGCGATGTGGTACAACATTCTTGTGATGGCAGAGACGGTGGTTATTACTTTGTGCACCTGGTTTTTCATGAGCCGCACAGAACAGAGCCTAACTACGAAGAAGAGGTATCGTTTGGGGATATTTTTTCTCTATTGGGCAGGATTTGCGGGAATTACCTTCGGAATGGAGGACAGTGGCTATACGGATCTGGTTCTGCCGCTTTTCATGGTCTTGATGACGGAGGCGGCAGGATACGGCCTGTATAACCGTATGAGAATCTATAGGTTCTATTATTTCCTGTATCCGGTGTCTGTACTTGTAGGCCAGATTTTTATCGGCTATCTGATGTTAGGATTCATCTCCACGCGGTGGGGTCTGGCTGTCTTTGATTACTATCTGACGGATGTGACGCTTATCGTCAGGATGCTGACAGATATTCTTCTGACAGGGATATGGGTGGTATTTTTAAATAGAAGGAAATTCGAGGACGTGAAGGGAATCCGGTTTGCCGGCCTGTTTCTGCCTCCGGCTGTCAGCGTGTTCATCATATTTTCCCTGATCAGCATCGGAGATGTGTTCATGCAGATGTACGGGGCGTTTCTTATTATATTGGATATCTTCTTCCTGGTCGTGATGAATCTCTATATATGGTTTTTATTCTCTTACCAGTCTAAGAATAAGAAGCTTGAGGCAGAACTTAAGATCAGGATGAAGCAAAATGAACTGCAGTATCAATATTATGAGATGGTGGAACAGCAGTATCAGTCATCGCGCAAGATGATCCACGATATGAGGAACCATCTCCAGGCGATCGAGGAGCTTAGGAAGCAGGATGCAGAGCAGGGGAAGGAATACGTGAAGGATATGCAGGGTATGCTGGACTCTCTTTCAATCGTGAATTATACAGACAGCCGGATGCTGAACATCATTCTAAATGACAAGGCGAAGGCGGCAAAGAGCAAAGGGATAGAGATGGACGTCAGGATCGGCCGGATCAGCCTTGAGCATATCAGGGATATGGATATCACGGCAATATTTGCCAATCTGCTGGATAATGCACTGGACGCAGCGCAGCAGGCGGAAGGGGAGAGATGGATCAAGATGCGGATGGATACGTTTCATGATTTTGCGGTGATGAAGCTTAAGAACTCCATGTCTGTTCAGAAAGCAGGGGAGGCAGATCTTAAGCAGGAGAGGGAAGGTGAGAGGAAGCATATGGGAATCGGACTTGAAAATGTGCGCCTTACATTGGAAAAATACGGCGGCGGAATCCTGACGGAGACGCTTGGAAATGAGTTTGTTGTAAATATAACGATACCGGAGAAGGACATAGAGTAAAGGAGAAGGAAAATTATGAGAACGAGAAGAATGAGAAGGATCATGGGCATGCTTATGGCAGCAGGTATGCTTGTGGGTATGTTTACAGGATGTGCAGGAGGGCAGAAGCTTTCGGACAAATTTGACGAGGCAGAGGTCAGGGAAGAGGCCAAGGAAGTGATCGGGATCCTGAATGAAGGAGATGTGGATACGCTGGTCGATGACAGGTGGAACGCCATGTTAAAGAGCGCTTTGGACAAGGATCAGGTACGGTCCCAGGTGATGCCGGTCATCGAAGAACTTGGCGCATTTGAAGGCTATGATAAGGAGGTGGTGACTGGAAGCAAGGATCCGGATACAGAACAGGAATACGCGGTTGCCGTGATAAAGGTAAAGTATGAGAAACGAAAAGCGCAGTTCACCATATCATTTGACGAGGATATGAAGGTGGGCGGCTTCTATATTAAATAGCGGGCAAGCTGCGGCAGATTGTCTGCCGGGGAGGTAAAAGGGATGGATATGTGGACGGGAACTTGTAAATGGGTAGGTATTATCTTTGGGGTTACGGCGCTTCTCTTCGCGGTTCTTAGGGAAAAGGGCGCGATGCTGATCGCCGGGTTCAATACCATGCCGAAGGAAAAAAGAGAACTGTATGATAAGAAGAGGATGAGCCGGGATCAGAGAAATGCGTTCGCCCTGTGGGCGGTGATACTGGAGGCGGGAGGCATCCTGTCTGATCTGACAATGTCGCAGAATGCGGCGATTCTTGCGATCATCATATGGCTTGCGCTGTTCTTTCGGGAGGTGCATGTGGACGAAGAGAAGGCGTTTGGAAAGTACAGGATGAAGTAAGGGTAGTACAGCATTCACTTATGGAAAAATTTCCAACTGTACGGTTGGATCATCCAAGGATGCTCCAACCTCCTCATCCATTCGCAAAATCCGTGCTATCGCACTTTTGCGTCTGCTGATGCATCCGCATTTTGCTCATTAATGAGTAGGTTGCTAATCCATAATCTCAGTTTTATTGCAATAAATTGCATAAAACTGAGATTATGGATTGCAACCGTACAGTTGGAAAAAATTACACTTAAGACGCATATGTATATTGCAAAAATCTCATCAGGAAGATATAATGAATATGGGTTTATGGCCGCTAAAACCGATAGTTGGACAGACCTTAGAAAGGAATAAGCAGGAGGAAGATCTAACATGTACGAGATGTTTAAGGCGGGATCTGATGTCATATTCTATGCGGTGGCAGCAGTAGTTATTATCAGCGCTGTCATTAGGATTATGAAGTCCAAAAAAGATAAAAAGGATGAGAAATAGTTGTGAAAGGAGAGGAATATGAAGCGGATTGTTTCATATCTGCTGGCAGCAGTATTGGTTCTTGCGCCGTGTATGAGTGTTTATGCTACAGGATTGGATGATGCAGTTGAGAGCGGCGGTTCGGCAACGGATCAGGCAGATACAGGCGACCAGCAGAATGCGGGAAATGGGCCGGATGAGAGCGGCCAGGAGAACACAGGAGATCCTCCGTCAGCCACTTCTGAGGCGGACATAACAGAGCCGGGAAGCGGGGAGGAAGAAGAAGGAATCAACCTTGCAAGCGAGGAAGAGGCGAAAGAAGCCGACTTGAACAAGGGACAGGTGGACGTCTATATCGCTCAGACATTAGAATGGGGAGAACCGGTGACATTCACTGTAAATCTGAACGGACAGAATAAGGAGATTACGCTGCCGTCAGAAGGTGTCAGGGAAGTACAGGAGGGAGTCACATTCGACAATCTGAAAGAAGGACTCTATGCGCTGGAGGTATCAGCTCCAGGGTTCGCCACATATAAGCAGCAGCTTCAGGTTAAGGGCTGGACGTATAAGGTGAGCCTTGCGACCGGAATTATCGGCGGATATGATTATATTGCAGGAGAAACGCATCCGGGAGTAGTCCTGATCGGCGATGTGAATGGGAACGGTGTTATTACAGAAAAGGATGAGACCGAGCTTATAGATCTGATCGATCAGGAGAAGGAGCCGAAGGACAATCCTCTGGCGGACCTTAATCGGGACGGCAAGCTCGACCTTACGGATCTGGATTATTTTGTTCAGGGGTATAAGGTGAGCGAGGATACCACGTCATTCGTGGAACAGCATGTGCCGTCGTCTGCCATCACACAGAGCGCAGGCGATAAGACCCTTGTGAAGGGGTCTCTTGAGAATCTGTCCAGAGGTGAAGGAGCTGTGACTCTGACGCGGGAGGATCAGGCGAAGATCTCTGATAAGACGCCGGTGACGATGGTGTTTGACATTGACGGAGACAGCTTCCCTACCGGCGGGATCGTGATCGATTCGAAGGAGGATAATCCGATCGATACTGCCGCGGTTGAGATTACATATACGGATAGCGAGACGAAGGACGATCACACGATCGAAGTTCCCGTTGTGCCGGAAGGGATCGAACCGCTGCTTACGGCTGAAGAGGTGACGGTAACGCAGGACGGATTCGGCAAGATCATGATCGATCTTGGCGGCCAGATCGCAGTGAAGAAGGTTACCATCAAGATCACGGGCATGAAGAATAATAATAACCTTGCGGAGATCGCCAAGGTGGAATTCGTGAATGATATGGAGAACCGGATCCCTGAACCGCAAAGGGATATCCCGGAGGGACTTACCTCAGAAGTGGGGAATAAGAAGTTCACTGTGACCTGGAATGCATGTGTGAACGTTACGGGATATGAGGTACTGATCGAGGATGAAAACGGAGAGCAGGAAGTAATTGCTACGAAGGGCAATATGCTGAATGTCAGCTCATTTAAGCAGGATAAGCTCGTCAACGGCAAGGAGTATAAGGTTCGTGTACAGTCTGTGAACGGTGCATGGAGAAGCGGATATTGCAGTCCGATCGGAGTGGTTCCTAAGGTAGATAAGGTGCCGGATGCTCCTGACGGCCTGAAGGCGGAGGGCAAATACCGTGCGATAGACGCATCCTGGAAGATGATGGAGGATACAGACTCCTATAATCTCTATTACAGAGAGAGCGGGACGAAGGAATATACTAAGATAGAAGGAATTACCGCAAGCAAGCATACGATAACGGATCTGAAGGATAAGACGAGTTATGAGTTATATGTGACAGGTGTGAATGACTTAGGAGAGGGTAAGGCGTCTCTTACGTCTAAGGCTGTTACTACAGATCAGGATCCGGCTGCGATGCCGAAGTATAAGCTGATCAACAGGGCAGACCCGGGTAAGGTGAGCGGTCATATCATCAGCGCGGTGACCGGAACAGGCGAGATGAAGGACAGCCCGCTTGATACAGAAGCCGGAACCGTATGGGGAACGGTGGATAATAATGCGCTTTCCCATCATGTATTTAATACCTGGGACGGAGGCGGATTTAATGCTCTGTCGCTGAAACATGGTTTCACCTATGAGTTTGACCAGGCATATGAGCTTGACCGGATCGCGCTTCAGGAAGTAGTGCCCCAGAGTCCGAACTACGGCTATGTACAGGTCAGATATTGGGATGAGAACGGCAATGTCAATGTACTTCCAAGGATGGGAATCCAGAAGAAGGTAGATTCAGATAACAGGCCTTACTATCTAATCAAGCTTTCAGAGCCGATCAAGGCTAAGAAGCTCCAGTTTGGGCTTGCGCGTGCCGTAGCATCCGGTACGATCACGGTATCGGAGGTGTATTTCTATCATTATGATTCGATAGAGAGAGATATTATGGCGCTCTATGAGGATGATCTTCATACGGTGCTGAGAAGTGACGTGGACCAGTCGGTGATTGACGCTCTGAGGAAACGGATCAATACCCAGGATCCGGAAAGCAAAGAATATCATCCGGATAAGGATTATCTGGAGCGTGAATTGAAGACTGCGGAAGACATCCTGAACTCCAAGCAGCTAACGGAGACGGTAGGTATCTACAATACCATCACGACCAGGGATGTGGGACGCGGTTTCGGCGGATTGAATGCATGGCAGCCTCTGGGCGTGACAGCGGCGGCAGGAGAGGAGATCACGGTCTATGTCGGACATAATACGAAGAAGACTGGTGATACGACCAACTTACAGCTTGTAAGCACGCAGTATCATTCGGAGTCAGGTTCAATGTTCCGGGCGGTAGCGACGCTTAAGATCGGAAGAAATGATATTACAATTCCGAAGCTCTGGTCCGTCGATGCAGAGTCAGGAGGCGCGCTGTATGTACAGTATACAGGAAACAATGCCAATGACCGTTATGCGGTTCGCGTGAACGGCGGCGTAGAGGTTCCAAGGCTTGATCTGTATAAGGTCAGCGATGCCGGTGAACGTCTTGCGAGGGCCGAAGCGTATATCACGAAGCTGGATGCCTATGTAGGCAGCATACAGGCAAAACATAACGAGGTTCATAAGAATTCCAAGAATACGTCAGTACAGTATGAGTATAAGGCGGCGGACTGTATCCTTGGAGCATCTGATATTATGCTGGATACGATGATGTTATCCCTTCCGGCACAGCAGATCCTTGCCGGTACAGGATCGGGAAGCACACAGGCCAGAGCACAGAAGCTTGTGACGTCTATGGACGCTATGGAAGGCATGATGGGCTTGTTCTATCAGCATAAGGGATTGAACAATAATGCAACAGATGTGAAAGACAAGATTCCGGCGAATCATCTGAACATCCGTTATCAGAGGATGTTCGCGGGTGCGTTCATGTACGCGTCAGGCAACCATATAGGTATCGAGTGGGGTTCGGCGCCGGGAATGATAAACGGAGTTCCGGTACAGTCTGATGATAGCGGCATGTATCAAAGCGGCCAGTATTTTGGATGGGGAATCGCCCATGAGATCGGACATTGTATCAACCAGGGAACCTACGCGGTCGCAGAGATCACGAACAATTATTTTGCGGTGCTTGCACAGGCACATGATGATAATGACACTGTACGGTTCAAATACGATAATGTGTATGATAAGGTTACATCCGGTACGAAGGGCCGCGCGTCCAATGTGTTTACGCAGCTTGGTATGTACTGGCAGCTTCATCTGGCGTATGACAGCGGATTCAATTATAAGACTTATTCGGATTATACGGACCAGCTCAATAACCTCTTCTTTGCAAGGGTGGATAGCTATTCGAGGACTCCTGCAAAAGCACCGGCGCCGGGCGGCGTGGCGCTTGCACTGTCAGGAGACAGGGATCAGGATTTGATGCGCTTAGCCTGCGCGGCGGCACAGAAGAACATCCTGGACTTCTTCGTACGCTGGGGTATGACACCGAATCAGGATACTGTAAACTATGCAGATCAGTTTGCGGCAGAGACAAGGGCGATCTACTATGTGGATGATAATTCCCGTGTATATCGGGTAAATGGCAGCGGCAGTTCGCTTGGCACGGCCGGGGCAGTAGAGGCGGTCGGCGACAGTACAGCAGCCGTTATCAATGCCAGTGCTGCGAATCAGGTAGATATTACGCTGAGTTCCAAGAATATCAGCGCGGAGGATATCCAGGGATATGAGATCGTGCGCTGTACGACTTCGAACGGACAGGTTGAGAGAGAGGTCGTAGGATTTACGACTGGAAGCCAGTTTACGGATGTTGTGACAACAATGAATAATCGCGTGGTGACCTATGAGATCACGCTGATCGACAAGTATCTGAACCGTTCTGCGGTAAAGACTCTGCCGTCGCTTAAGATCATGCACGAGGGCGAGATCGACAAGACGCACTGGACGGCCAGTACCAATGATATGACCGCTACGAGTGCATTGGCATCAGACGACGAAGATATTGAGGATTCATGCAGTCCGGTTAAGGAGGCGCCGATTAAAAACGCGATCGACAATAAGAACGATACGGTATATACCGGAACGGCGGGCGTCAATGCTGAAGTCCTGATAGAATTCAATCAGCCTACCAGGGTTGCCGGCCTTAAGTATACGGTGAACAGCGGCAATCCGATCAAGGATTACAGCGTCTATGTGAAGAACGATGCGGACGGTACCTGGATAGAAGCGGCAGCAGGATCATTCGAAGCTTCCGGCAGCAGGAGTGTTCATTTCGCTAAGGAAGGCACTAAGAATATTGCGCTGTATCAGACGACGGCGATGAAGCTTGCTATTAAGAACCAGAAGGGAAGAGAGATTGCGATCACAGAGCTGGATGTGTTTGGAGTGACCGGAGATAATGTAGAATTCAGGAAGGTTTCCGGCAGCGGTACTGCGGCGATCGGCAAGCTGGATAACGCATATCAGTACGGACAGAAGGATACGGATGTGATCCCGGCAGGTTCGATCGTATTTACCGGAACCTACAAGGGAAATTCGGCTTACAATGTAGTGCTGCTCTATGACCAGAACGGTAATATCGTCGGAGGTACGGGGACTGACGGTTCTCTGAATGCAGAACAGGTGGTATTTTCAACGGTATCGGAATCAGGCCCGATCGAAGATACCTATGACGGAACCTGGATCTATTGGATCAAACCGGAGCAGGCGGACCTTGCAAGTCTTAAGCAGGTACGCGCGGAGCTGTACCGTGTGGATAATGCTTTGACCCTTGAGGGACAGAGGATGGTCAGCGATACCGTGTTCGAGACTATGCCGTCAACGCTTCCGAGTATAACGCTCAGCGGCAAGAAACAACAGCGATAAAAGGAGTAGAACATGAAGAAATATATATTAAGTATGGGCATGATCATGGCAGTGTTCGCATTTATCGCAATGCTGCCGCTCAAGGCATCGGCTGCGGTGTCGGCGATCAATGCGACTGAGAGTGAAGAGGGGAAGGCTTCTGTGAAGCTGACCCTCCCCAATGCGGCGCAGGAAGGCATTACTACGGTTTCGATCAGTCTTTCATTAGACTTGAAGGATACGGCGGGAAGCGCAGATGAGATCGTGCCGGGAGTAGATTTTACGGAGTGGATCTTAGGGAATACCAAGGTTCATACGTTCCGGTCAGACCAGGGACGGATCTTGAATATCTATATTGCGGGAACAACGCCGTTATTTACGGCAGATGAGGATGGAGATATCCTGGAGGTCGGAACGGTATATGTGAAGAGGGCGGACGGAAGTCTGATACCTTTTACAGTTAATATTGACGAAAGTCAGCTTAAGGTGGTCCGGGGTAATACGACGGCGCTGGTCACGGAAGCAGACCTGCTTGGATATGGCAGTGAATCGGACCGTCCAAATAAGCCGTCAGAGGGTAATCCGCCGGGCGGAACGCCGGAGATCGACGCCATAAAAGCTGAGCTTAAGGCTCTTATAGAGAAGGCGGAGATGATTCCGGCAGACCAACGGACGGAGGAGCTGCAAAGAGCGATCGACGAGGCAAAGAGGGTTCTTGAAGATCCTAATGCGACTCTGGAGGAGCTGCAGGCGGCGCTTATGAATCTGGAGAATGCGCTGGCGCTCTTCGAGAGTAATCAGAATACCGGAAGCAACAGTACTAATACCGGAAAAGACGTGATCACCGAGAACCGGAAGCAGAACGGTACCAGGGTCCAGGGAGTCAAGACGGGAGATATGAATCCGGCTGTGACTTATGCTGCGGCAGCGGCGCTGTGTATGGCTGTATTCGGTGTGAATGTCTTGCGCAGACGCAGGCGGCAGTAATATATGATCGTCCGCCGGGCAGCAAGCGAGACAAGACCGGTAAAGGGATTCGCCGCGCGGCATTAGTATGTGATTGTCCGTAAGGCGGCAAGCCGGACGGATAGGATATAAGATCAGGACGGATCTCGGTCAATGAGAAGAACTTCATTGGCCGGGGTCTGTTCTTTTTATCGGGGTGTATAATCGGGGCAGGGGCGTGCATACTATCTATCAGGAAGACTTGTCTTGCTGAAAGGAGCACGTAGAATATGAAGGAATTGAAGCTGGATCTTCTGCCGGGTAATCTGTACGCTGCCAAGAAGAGGGCGGAGCAGCAGAAAGATAAGGGAAAAAAGAGTACGGAACAGACAAATATTGTGAAGCTTACAGAGGTATCGGTCAAAATAGAGAAGCCGGATTAAGCGGAACGGAAAAATAAGAGTGGCGCGGGATGGGAGAATTGTGGTATGATAAAAAACACATGAATATTCTGTCCCGCAGGACAGGGAGAAAGGACAGCGAAGGCGATGAGATATTATCTGGCTCCGTTAGAGGGGATTACCACGCGGATATACCGAAGGGCGTACCACGACTGTTTCCGGCCCATGGACAAATATTTTACACCTTTTTTGTCTCCGCACACGAAGAGAGGATTTAACGCGAAGGAGTTGGCGGAGATCCTGCCGGAGAATAACGAGGGAATGGAGCTGGTTCCTCAGATACTTACGAATCGGGCGGAGGATTTTCTTGAGACAGCAGAGAAACTTATATATTATGGATATGAGGAGATCAATTTGAATCTGGGCTGTCCGTCTAAGACAGTGGTTTCTAAGGGAAGGGGGTCAGGGTTCCTGGCGAATCCGGAAGGGCTTGACCGTTTTCTGGACAAGATTTATTCGAAAGCGAAAGTAAGGATATCAATCAAGACCAGAATTGGAAAAGAAGATCCGGGAGAATTTTCGAGACTTTTAAAGATCTATAATCAGTATCCTGTTAAGGAGTTGATTATTCACCCCAGGGTCCAGACGGATTTTTATAAAAATAAACCGAATCTTCATGTATTTGAAGAGGCTGTCAGGGAAAGCCGGATTCCCCTGTGTTATAACGGGGATATTTGCTCAAAAGAGGATGCGCAGGCGATAGAGGAGAGGTTTCCTTCGGTAGAGGCTTGTATGATCGGAAGAGGGATTATCGGGAAGCCGGAACTTCTCGGCGATATCAGGGGACAAGAACCGGCGGACAGAGAGCGGCTTCGTAAGTTCCATGACCAGGTATATGAAGAGTACAGAGGGGTTAACATGGGAGATAAAAATGTATTGTTTAAGATGAAGGAGATCTGGTGCTATTGGGGGACGTCCTTTCCGGGATGTGAGAAATTGCTGAAGCAGATCAGGAAAGCGGAGAGGCTGGACAGATATGAAGATGCCGTGCAGAGCTGCTTCGAGACTATATAGGATAATTATAAAGTTATAATATCAAATGAGCATTTATTGAAAGGTAAAACACCCGAAATTTTTCACGCAAAAAATCCATACACAATTGAAAATATATATAAATACATAGAAAATAATAATATACATTCTACACTTTTAAGTAATACTTATACAAACAATTCATCGAAACTTAAATGGAAATGCAAATGTGGAAATGAGTATGAGCAAAATTGGAACTATTTTAAATCCGGATATGGATATTGTAAAAAATGCTCAAAAAAAATTCAGAAAGATAGACATAAGCAACATGAGTTTGATTTAGTAAAACAATATTTTAAAAATAAAAATTATGAGTTATTATCTACTACATATAACAATTGCCATGACAAATTGGAATATATCTGTAATAAACATAAAGACAAAGGAATCCAGACGACGACATGGGCTTTATGTAAAAATAAAGGAACTGGATGTAAATATTGTGCAAATGAAAACAATGGAAAAATGCATAGATTGTCAGAAGAACATATTAAAATATTGACAGAATCAAAAGGTTTTATATATGACCATGTTGAATATTCTGTTGACAATAATATTGGCACTGTGATATTTTTTATATGTCCGCGTCATTTAGATAAAGGACTTCAAAGTAAAAAATTAGAAGACATGAAAAAATCAATAGGAAAATGTAATTATTGTCTTGGGAAAAGTAAGACTCATGGGGATTTTTTATTAGAACTGCAAAATATAAACTCAAATATCGAAATCTTATCTGAGTATAATGGTAGTACAAGTAATATAAAATGTAAATGTATGATTGATGGATATGAATGGATTAGCACGCCAAATCGTTTACTTCAAGGTACTGGATGTCCAAAATGTGGCATAGTAAAAAATTCTAAATCAAGATTAAAAACTCATGAATTTTTTGAAGAAGAAATATTAAAAAGATATAATGGTAAAATTTCTTTGTTAACAACATATATGGGGTCTCATAAAAAAATACAATGTAAATGTAATATTGATAATACAATATGGGAAACAACACCAACAAGTTTATTGAATAGCAAAATTGGTTGTCCGACATGTGAAACAAAAAACACTTCTATACGATGTTCTAAGTCTAATGAAAAGTTTATCGAAGAATTGAGTATTATAAATCCTAATATTGTGCCCTTAGAACAGTATAAAAATGAAAAAACAAAAATAAAATGCGAATGTAAAATTCATAACCATATATGGTATGCTTCTCCAAATAAATTGCTTACGAGAGCAACAGGTTGTCCAAAATGTTCGTGTTATCATAATGAAAATGTGATTGGGTTCATTTTAGATAAATGGGGTTATAAATATACTTT
>OFGE01002539.1_pt1 | contig 13342 bp, 9 predicted proteins | sample 1521681 | NCBI WGS metagenome assembly OFGE01 (sample SAMEA3504093, study PRJEB24116) | mouse gut metagenome | biome: mouse gut; feature: mouse-associated habitat; material: faeces | place: Denmark | collected 2011 | reverse complement strand
AGACCAGATCCCCATAGCCGGTGATGTACACCAGGGTGCCCCGGGGGTCCCGCCGCCGCAGCTCCTGCCCCAGCCGGAAGCCGTCCCAGTCCCTGTCCTTCAGATCCACGTCCAGAAAGTAGACGCCCTGCTGGCAGTCCTTTGCCGCCTCCAGCAGCTCCTCCCCGCCGTGTGCGCTGTACGCCACCCTCATGTCGTAGTTTTCTACAAAGATCTTCCACTCCAGGGCGGTCCGAATCTGATCGCGGACAGCGTCCTCATCGTCACAAAGATAGATCTCTATCATGTCCTGGCCTCCACGGTCAGCTCCTGCACAAATACGCCCCTGTCCCAGCTGGTGCAGGAGGAGGCGTTGGGATAGCCCTCCAGAATCCGCCGGTAGCTGGCAAGGCCCAGCCCGCGGTCCTCCCCCTTGGTGGACCACCCCTCGCGCCACATCTGTCCCGGGTCAATGCGGTTCCCATAGGAATTGGACACCCGAAGATGGACCCGCCCATCCTGGGAGAGCAGCACGATCTCCACCCAGGGCTGGTCCGTGTCCAGCGCGGCCTCGGCCGCGTTGTCGACGAGAATGCCCAGGCAGCGGACGAAATCCCAGGTATCCATATCCACGGCTGTCACCGGATAGAGGGTCTCCAGGCGGCACGCCGTCCCCCGCTCCCCCATGGCGGCGAGCTTGGTTAAAAGGAGGCTTCTGACCTCCGGGATCTGCAAGTTCCCAATCTGGGTGGAGGCCTGGATTTTCCTCCCAAGCCGCAGGTCAAACCCCGCGTCCAGCTCGGAGAGCGTGCGGCGCAGCCCCTCCAGGTCCCCCGCCTGGTGGGACAGTCCCGCCAGGAGATTTTTGTAGTCGTGGCGGAAACTCCGCACCTCCTGACGGATAGCCTCCAGGTCCCGCTCGTAGAGTTGCTGCTGAGCGATAATATCCTGTTGAGCTTCCATTTTTCGGGTGTCATCAAGCCGCTGGGCCAGATAAATGACCAGTCCCGCCTCCAGCACAGCCATGGCCAGCACAAGCACATAGTAGGGGATCAGATAGTCCGGCTGGACCCCTACCTGCAAAATCAGAAAGGCCTCCATAGCCACCTCCATGGCGAAAAAGAACAGAGCCGTCCAGCGCTGGCTAAAGCCCTCCTCCAGCAGAAGACGGAACCAGTGACCGAAACGCAGACGATACAGCAGAAAGGCGGGGACCGGGACCATAATCAAGCAGACGGCCATCACTGCCGCGAAAGGGAGGTCACTGTATAGGATCAAGATTTGGGATAGGCAGGATGTGGCCATCTGGAACACGCCGCCCATGCACGCAGCGGAAAAGGCCCGCCAGAATTCAGTCCGCCATGCCCACTGGACCCAAAGGGTGCTCATCAGCAGGATGGCGAGCGTAGTCATGCAGACGCGGATCACTCCGTGGTTGGGGAGAAGTGTATACAGGCCCGCCGCCAGCAGGACGGCCAGCAGCGGGGAGATCAGGAAGGCGGGCAGTTTTTTCAGCACCCGCCACCCTCGCGTACCCATGATCACAAACAGGTAGACCGCCAGGACGGCGTGGGGAATCAGGGTACCTATAAATGAGACCAGGTAAGCCTCCAGTGTAAACATAGCGGGCAACTCCTTTCTGCGGGGTATCGTACCACATGGAGAGGATTTTGTCCACGGATAAGTCAACTCAGCAATATATCAGTTGTAACAGTTCAGCCTTCGGCTTCCCTGTAAAAGATGAATCAGGAGAAAATCGGCGGGTTCCCTGTCTCCGACAATTTTCACTGCCGCAGCAATTCACTTTCTGCTGCTTCCTCTACCGGTGTTCCGTCCTTATACCCGATCAATACATAGTCCTGATCCTCATATAAGGCCTTCCACCTGGCCCGGTAGGTTTTCTCATTCACGGCAACACCGTCGATTTCATACAGACTGGTGTCGATGCCGTTTCTACGATACGGCGTAGAATGCATGTTGCAGATCAGAACAGCCTGCCCTTCTTTTATTTCAAAAAAATCATTGTCAGACTCGCCATGTCCCATATAGTGACTGAAAATCAAACCGGCTCTTTCTACATACTGCATCAAACCAAAAGAACCAAATGCTCCCAGTTCTACTACCTGATCCTGATAATAAGTAAAAACTTTTACCCCTTCGGCATGACAGTCGTCCTCCATGAGCAGCAGCTCCGGAATGTCATTATTGTCAACAAAAGCCAGCGAAAACCGTGCTCCCTGCCCTTTGCCGTCTTTGCTGTTCTGCGCATATTCCGTCAAAAACTCTAGATAGGCCTGAGCATAAGGGGCTTGCTGCATATCTTCTGATTTGTTTTGTTTCCTTGCTCCCGCCATATCTGCTGCCGAAGCCGTCTTCTCATCCTCTCTTTCCAGATCTTCGAGCAGCTCTCCTTCCCTCAAACTTTCGCCATCTGTGCTCCCCGGCCTCCCCGACGCCGAACCCTTCTCTCCCGAACTTTTCGCCATAGCTCCCGTCGAGCCGGCTTTATCAGCGCTTCCCGACATACCTCCCACAGAACCATCTTCATCTGCGCTTTCCGCCATGTCTTCCGCCGAACCATCTTCATCTGCGCTTCCTGACATGCCTTCCGCTGAACCATCTTTACCCGCACTTCCTGACATGCCTCCCGCCAGACTCCCGTCACCCGCACTTCCTGACATGCCTCCCGCCGGACTCCCGTCACCTGCGCTTCCTGACATGCCTTCCGCCGGACTCCCGTCACCTGCACCTTCCGACATGCCTCCCGCCAGACCCTCTTCACCCGCACTCCCTGACATGCCTTCCATCGAACCCGCCTCCCCTGCGCTTTCCGACATATCTTCCGCCGAAGCTGCATAATCCGCTCCTCCCCGCCTGTCTGCAAAGAGATAGGAAAATTGCAACACAGACACACGCATAACAAGCACAAACACTGCTGCCGCCGTCACCGGGAGAACCCACCTGGGCACTCTTCTATAGTACTTCTCCCACCTGGATTCCATCTTTTTCCCGTCAGACTCTGCTCCAACCATGCCGGTTCCATTTAAATCTGCCGGAGAAATCTGCTGGTTCTGCCGCAGATCCTGCCGCAGTTCTTTCCGACTATTCTGCTGCCGATCCGGCTGCGGTTCTTTCCGACTATCCTGCTGCCGATCCGACTGCAGTTCTTTCCCCTGATTCCGTTCCGATTCCTGCCGCTGTCCGACCTGTCCCATCTCCTTGTGCAGTCTTTCTTCCTCTTCTGCGACTGCCTGCTTTGTCCTCAGGATCAGATCCACCGGTGCATGAATCTGGGATGTCTCTTCTCTATATACATTTTTATTTTCTTTCTTTTCCTGATCCGTCATCAATATGGCTTCACTTTCTCTATGATTTTCCCGTTTCCTCCCGACAGGGCAAACGTTCTGTGACACAGCTGCTTTTCACTTTTTCACCTGCTGCTTCTCACTTTTTCATCCGCCGCTTTTTCACCTGCGGCTTTTTCACTTTTTTATCCGCTGTTTTCCCATTCTTCCCCCAGCAGGTTTCGCAGCATCTGTCTTGCCCGGTGCAGCTGGGATTTCACGGTGCTCTCTTTCTGTTCCGTCAACTGCGCAATCTCTGCCACCGACAGCTCTTCAAAATAAAATAAATGGATCACCAGACCGTATTTCTGCGGCAGCTTCTTCACTGCCGCCCGCACGGGATGTTCTTCCGGCAGCTCAAAAATCTCACTCTCATCCGCTATACGCTCCGGCTCTTCCATATAATCCACATTCCGGTTCCAGTACTGTTCGTAGTATTTCTTCGCGCAGTTGATCGTCACCCGGATCAGCCACGCTTTCACATGCTCCCACGATTCCAGATCCTGTACATGACGCACAAGCCTGATAAACACTTCCTGAAACAGATCGTCCGCATCTGTTGTATTCTTCATCTGCGACAAAGCCAGCCGATAGACCATATCCGCATATCGGTCGATCGCTGCCTGCGTCGTTATCCGCTCCTCTTTTGGCATAAAAATCCCCCGTCAAAGTCAATTACCCCGCATCCTGCCCGCGGGAATAATACTGGCCGACTCTTATTATACACGATAACACATTCACCGGCCAGCACAGACTCTGTCTTATATACCCGCAAGGGGCCTCCATGGTTGCACCTTTACCCCGCAAAATCTACAAAAGTGATCACCTGCTCTTCCTCGATCTGATTTCCCCGCGGTTCATAGGCCCATACCATCTTGATCTGTCCGCGGATTTCCTCAAAAGTCCATCTCTTCTGGCTTCTCGCCACACAATTAGAGTCGTTTACCATGAAACCATTCTGATCATACCCATAGATCACGATAAAATGTCCTGCTGCCGTAAAGTCTCCTGCTCCCATGGCACAGATCAGCACGCGTCCCTTGGACAGTGCATTCCGAAATCCATACTCGGACATATCCGGTTCAATCACCCGCACCCCGTACAGACCCGGCATATCCTGCATCAAAGCCCAGGCTGTTCCCGTTCCTTCCACATAGTAGCCGTTTTCCATGGCATAATCGGCGATCCGGTCCGGTGTCAGCGTCTCGTCCCCTGTCAGATAATACAGCACCATCGACATACAGGTTGGCCCGCACCCCGACAGGCCGATATTGCTGTCAACGCCATAGGAAGCATAGCCCCACCGCGGATCCCACTGGAGAAAAAGCGGGAAGTCCTGTCTCTTTTCCTCCTCCGTCAAGCCGCCTGTCGCCACCTTGTCCTTCTCCAGATATCCCGCCGCAAAATCTGCCATTTCAGGATTATTGGCCAACGCCGTCAGCATATTTTCCGGATAGAGGGAACTGTTTTGGCCAATCTGCGCGATCACCGGATTCGACTGGCCCAGCTCCTTCAAGCGCTGCACCGCCTCCTCCCGTGTCCGTTTGATGGGCCTGTCCAAATGCACTGCCTGGATGCTGCTGATAAAATCCGCCGTCAGCTGTCCGCCGGCCTGCTGCTCTCCAAATGTGTCCACTGCATCCGAACTGCTCTCTGCCGCTTTCTGCTGCAGGGCTTCTATCTGTTTCAAAGTCGTCTGTACCTTCGTCAGAGATACCCCCAGCTGCCGGATCCGCATTCCATACAAAACCAAGGTCATACCCAAAACAGCGTAAAATATATTTCTCTGTAACTTTTTCAGCTGTTTCCTTCTCCTGTATTCCATCTGCCGCTCCATTTCTCTGTCACTCTCCATGTAATTTCTCATTCCTCTTTCCCCCAATGCTATCCTGACTTTTCCGGCTCCATCGCTGCCACGCCTCCTTGCGGAATCCGCGGCAATTTTCTATCCCATAAAAATACTCTGTTAGGATCAATGCTTTCATCCTAACAGAGTGTTGCGTCATACTTTCGATAAAAATGTGTCATACTTGTAAAAATAATCAAAACCCGTTTCGAAATTCCTTCCCGCCTGATCTTAATCTTTTTCTTCTGCCTTCAGATGATAGTCTATCACCCGCTGTTCATGCAGCTCAATTTTTTTATTCTTCTCATATTCAAAAAATCCGTCGATCTCCACACTGTAATATCCCTGCTGTGCATACAGCTGAGTCCCTTTTACCGCTATACTCACCAATGACCCGCTTTTATTTGTCTGTGCAAACTTCTCCACTTCCCCCTGCACGCCTGCCAGGCGGACAAAAAGCTCCAGCTTATCAAATGACTGCCTGTATATCATATTTCTGTACAATGATATCTCCGCATCCCACACTTTACCCGTGACTGCATTGACAGATAATGTCGCATACAGATACTTATTCGAAAAGCGTACTGTCCAGAAACTGTACCAGGACTCCATCGGCACTTCCAGCGCACTTAAATCCGCTTTTACCCCCAAAGATGCCCTTCGGGACAGGATCTCCGGATTCTGCCTGTCAGATGCGGTCACAATTTCTGTTCCGCCTTCGCTTCCCGCCGCTTCTTTGGACTTTTTCTCCGTCTTTGTCAGAAATCCCATCTCCACAAGCCAGTTTTCACCGGAAGCAATGGCCTCCTCCATCGTGATCTGCCCCACTGCCGGTTCATGCAGAATCTCTCCCTCACAGTGACTCCTGTATCTTAGTACCTGCTCCATCTGCTCCACCGTCAAAATGCGCTCGGCATCTTCCTTCGTCTCCCCCGTCTCTTCCCCCTCTCCCGCGGCAGTATCCTCTGCAGTCGGGTCCTGCCATGCCAGAACGGGAGATTCCACCGCCACAGTACCGCTCTCCTCCAACCGCTGCCGCTCCCGCATCTGCAGAATCACATTCATCCCTGCCGTACTTCCCAGGGCAAAAACCGCCGCAAGCAGCAGGCAAACCAATGTATACTTAGACACCCTCTTCACTATGCCCTCCTTCCGACAGACCGAACGTGATTCGAACCGTAGTACCGGTTCTGCCGTCACTCTGCACCCGCATCCCTGCCCTGTGAAGCTGCGCGATCTTAGCCACCAGCGCCATACCAAGCCCCGCTCCATGCTGTTTCCTCGACCGTGACTTGTCCACCATGTAAAAGGCTTCCGTAATCCGCCCCAGCTCTGCCGGCGGAATCCCTTTTCCGTTATCCGTAATACAAATCTGATAGCAGGTCTTCTCCCTCCTGCCGGTAATCCAGATATCGCTGCACTCCGCCTTGACAGCGTTATCGATAATGTTGAGTATCATTGTCTTGAAAAGATCGAACTCCACTGCAATTTCGTCTTCTTCTATGTCCATATGCAGCCTCACACCATGTTTGCCGCACACAGGCAGTATGCCTGGCCGCAGGTTTTCAAACAGCCCCCCCGTCTCCAGTTTTTCCAGTAAAAAGTCCTGCCTGTCCATAACAAACAGATCCATCAGCTTCAAAGAAAGCGCTTCCAGGCGCATACCCTCATGCAGAATATAGCCCGCCGCCTCCCTGACCTGCTTCCTTGACAGCTCCCGCTGATACAGCATATCCGCATAACCGATCACCGACGTCAGCGGCGTCTTCAACTCATGCGCAAAATTAGCCGTAAAATCCTCCTTCGCTTTGGCTGCCTTGGATAACTCCCTTACCTTCTCCTCTATCTTCTCCGCCATCTGATTGAAATCCGCCGCCAGCTGGCCAATCTCATCCTTCGTACCCACATGGATCCTCTCGGAATATTTCCCTCTGGCAATCCTTCTGGCCGCCTTGCCCACCTTTTTGATGGATCCGGTGAGCAGATTGGTCAGCAGGAAAATCAGTGGGAATCCAATACACAAAATAATCAGATAAATCCTCTGAAAATAAGCCGTCATGTTTCTCTGAATATCCACCACCGAACTGATATCCGTCTGCGTCACAAGATAAGCCTCACTCTCTCCCTGCCGCACATGATCATATACGTAAATATAACTGTCCCCTTCCTTTTGACAGATTCGAAAAGCAAGCCGTCCTTCCCCACTGCCGGTAAAATCCAGCATATTCGGCTCCATTATCATATTGGAATAAATGCGGTTTTTGTCAGAATCGTACAGCGCCACTGGAGCTGTGAAAGAAGCCCGGATTTCCGGATTACCTTCCTGCACCCACAGAAAGTCCGGCTCCGAGTACAAAATAGACTGTAGAATATACTTGTTATATTGAAACTGCTGCAATGCATACTTCTTTTCCTGTTCGATGGCATTTTCGTAGGCATAGTCGATCAGCAGCACACCCGCCGCCTGAAAAGCGATCCCAAAGAGGACCACAAAGCAGAGGAATACCTTATGAAAAAGTTTCATACCGTTGCCTTTCTTTCACCCTGCAAATCTGTCCATATCAGGGGACATGCCGCAGCTGACAGAACAGCGTTTTCATATATCATCTTCCAGGCGGTATCCGATCCGAAACACCGTCCTGATATAGTTCTCCCAGCCCAGCTTTTTCCTCAGACGCTGGATATGAGAATCCAATGTACGGGTATCACCCATAAAAGACCCGCCCCAAACTTTCTCGTAGATGCGCTCCCGGTACAGCGCTACGTTCTTGTTCTGCATCAGTTCTACCAGCAAATCAAACTCCTTGATCGTCAACTCCACCGGGACGCCCGCCTGTGTTACAGTCCGGGAGATCACGTCAATCTCCACATCCGCAAAAGACAGCTTCTGGCCTGCCTTCCCATATCGCCGCAGCACAGCCTCCACCCGCGCAGTCAGTTCTCCCACCTGAAACGGCTTGACAATATAATCATCCGCTCCCAGTTTTAATCCCTTAATACGGTCATCGACATTGCCCTTCGCCGTCAGGAAGATCACCGGTGTTCCCATCGGCTTGATATATTCAAGCAGTTCATAACCGTCAATCTCCGGCAGCATAATGTCTAACAGGATCAGGTCAAATTGCTCCTCCTCGATCAGATCTGCCCCGGCTTTGCCGTCAAAAGCGCAGGTACATCTGTAGCCCTCCGTCTCCAGATTGATCTTGATCAGATTAGCGATGGCCGCGTCGTCTTCGACGATCAGGATTTTCTGCATTGCTGAACACTCCTCATCTATATAACAAACCCGCACCATACAGCCGGATCGGTATGCCGTATGACTGCCCGTGTTACCAAATTTTCTTGCAACAGTATATACTATAGATGTGTCAAAGTTGTGTCATTATCCGACACATTATCTCATATTCTGTTTATTTTTCCTGTTCTTCTCATTATCACTATGCTTACTCCTCATCATGATGATTCCCTTTCTCCAAAAAATGCCTGCGTAATGCAGGCGCTTTTACTCATCTACTTTTGGTTGGAAGTAAATGACTCAAAATCAATATAATCAACGTAAATACTTTCAACATCCAATTTCAGTTCCTCAGATGCAAGAGATTTTATTCCTCTCTGCATTTCAGAATCGGGTTTCTCTTCTTTGCCGATAACAGTAATATAAGCATCAGTAATCTCATCATCTGAATCACTTAAAAACACATAGGCTTCGGTAATTTTGTTTTTATAACAGTCCCGTAAAGATTTTTTCAGTTCAATCTCTTTAATGCGCTTTTGATCAGAAGGCAAAGGATAATTATCCACATAGCTACTGTTTATTTGCGCGTTTCCTGCACTACGCAATGTACTGACTCCCATAATACCGCAGACAATAATCATCAGAATAACGCCTGCTGTAATAACTGTTCTTTTTGAATACTTTTTATGTTTCATAATAGCAGCTAACCTTTCTTTCAAAATTTTTTTGTCTTCAAACATAGTAACCGAAAAAGGTGTCCTTCTTATCGAATCAGCCGCAACTGCAATTAAAGTGTTTCCGTACTGCTGCATTTCACTGATATCAAATCGTTTTATAACAGATTCATCGCACGCTAATTCACAAGCCTGATTCACCTCTCGACGTACAAAATAAATCATTGGATTAAACCAGTGAACTGCTCCGACAAAAATCAACAGCCACTTCACGAAAATGTCGTGCCTTTTCCTATGTGTAATTTCATGCATCAGAATATTTCGAAGCTGCACGTCTTCATATTCCTGATCAGGCAAAATAACTGCAGGACGGAAGAAACCGATCAGAATTGGCGTTTCCAAAATTAGGTTTTTATATAACTGTAAAGTACCTTTTCCTTTTAACAGGTTATTCAGCAACTCTGTTTCCTGCCGTTCTGCACTTATATTATGTCTGCGCAGCCTCCGTACATAAAACACATAACATAATATATGAAAGCCAAGAACCAAAATCATTCCTGTCTGCCAACAAACAAATAAATTAACTGCAGTGTCTGACGAATAAGTAATCTGCGGGATTATTTGTTCGTTCTTTATTGGCATTACCGAACTACCCGACACAGGAATAACAATGATCCTGGATACAGGCAGCATCAAAGCTATCACGACTGAAATCCACATATAATATTGAAATGATTTAGGAAGTTTATCCTTTATGAGCGGTTTTAAAATAAATAGAAAAAATGAAATTATACTACCGGTAAATGTCATCGAAAAAATTATCTTAATTATCTCTCCACAGAATTCTCCAATAACACTCATTTATACCTCCATTCCGAAGCGCTTTGCTCTTAGGACTCTTCCTCTCCTCAACCGTGTTACATTTGTAACACGGTTAAATTATACATTTCACTTATCATTCTGTCAAGTATGTACTATAATAATGTCCGTATATTCCATAAGAAAGACCGGCAGGATAACTCATGTATCCCTCCGGTCTTTCCTCCAATTATCTGTATTCCATAAAACTGCTGATCTCTTCATCCTCATACCGCAGGATAATGGCGGACGTGGGCGGAAGGGTTATGGAGACTTTACCGGCTCTGACCGGATACTCTTTCTCTTCCGTAGTAAATCCGTCCACTGTAGTCAGCAGCAGCTGTTTGATCATACACTCCTTGGGCACACCCAGATGCCATACGAACAGCTCTTTCGTGATCTCATAATCGTTATTATTAATCAGGATCACGGACTGTCCCTCCCTTGTGAATCTGCCGTACCCGATCACATTGTAATCACTCTCCATCTGCTTAATGGAGCCTGTCAGAAACTCTCTGTGGCTCTTGTGGATCCTGATTATTTCCCTGTGAAATGCGATCAGCTCCTGATCTTCATGCCCCCAGGGATACGTACGCCTGTTATCCGGATCGGTGAAACCGCATACGCCCGCCTCATCACCGTAATAAATGGTGGGCGCTCCGGGCCAGGTCATCTGGATGACCACCGCTTCACGCATGACCGCCTTATTCACACCCGTATTGGCCGCCTCCGGTCCTAGTGTGTTGGTCCTCCCCACTTTCCTGTTGGTTCTGGTCAGAAATCGGGAATGATCATGATTGGACAGCTCATTCATCGCCACCTGCAGGGAAGGTGTAGTAAAGCTGGCGCTGTGGTGCAGCATGGCTCCCCAGAAGCTGTCTGCATTCCCCCGCAGATCTTCCCGGTAATCGTCGCTGTGCTTCTGCATACCGGTTAAAAACCATGTCACCGGCTCCATAAAAGCATCATAGTTCATCACGGTATCCCACTCATCGCCCTGCAGCCATTCTTTCGGACTCCCGTAATGCTCTGCCAGCACGATGGCTTCCGGATTTCCCATCTTCACCGCTCTGCGGAATTCTTTCCAAAAATAATGGTTATATTCCGGCGTATGCCCCAAATCCGCCGCCACATCCAACCGCCAGCCGTCTATGTGATAAGGATCCGCAATCCATTTCCGCGCAATATACAGAATATAGTCCTCCAACTGCTGGGAATTCTCGTAATTCAGCTTAGGCAGCGTGTCATGCCCCCACCACCCGTCATAGGAACCATTATAGGGCCATTTATTGTTGTCGTGAAAATGAAAATACGTGTGGTATGGACTGTCCTGTGCCACATAGGCGCCTTTCTCATAACCGGAAGCATGTTCATAAATGCGTTCTCTGTCCATCCATTTGTTAAAGGATCCGCAGTGATTGAATACCCCGTCCAGGATCACCTTCATTCCTCTTCTGTGGGCTTCCTGCACCACATTGGCAAAAAGCTCATTACTGGCTTCCAGATTCTGCTTATTAGATACCCGGTCGATATATCTGGTGGCGAACCGGTTCTCATGCTGGTCATGCGGCAGCAGCTCCCCCTCATCGTGGACGATCCTGCCCACATGAGGATCTATATAATCATAATCCTGAATATCATACTTATGATTGGAAGGCGATACAAACAATGGATTAAAGTAAATCACATCCACACCCAGATCCTGCAGATAATCCATCTTATCAAGAACGCCCTGCAGATCGCCGCCATAGAATTCGCGTACCCCCATAGCTGCCGGATATTTATTCCAATCCTCCACCCTGACCGTCTTATCCCCGATATACTGATATTCATTCGTCAGCACATCGTTAGAAGGATCTCCGTTGTAGAACCGATCCACGTAGATCTGATAGAACACGGCTCCCTTCGCCCAGTCCGGCGTCTTAAATCCCGGAATGATCTGAAAATGATAATATTCATTGATATCTTTGCAGATGCCGCGTGTGTCATAGAAGCAGTCGATCCTGCCTACGCGTATTTCAAAATAATAGACCAGCTTCTCATTATCAAGCTGTACAGAATAGGAATAGTAATCAAAATAGTTATCCGTCTCCGTCTTCAACATGATGTGCTTCTCATCCTTGCATACAAAAAACACTCTGTCAATATTATTTCTGGCTGACCGGAAGCGGATGGTGACCTCCCCGTAAGCGCTTGGCTCCGGAGGATAAACGTAGTCCTCTGTGGTATCTGAAAACAGGGCTTCTTTATTAATAACCGGACGCATCCCTGCTATATACTGCTGATTCTTCTCTGCTCTCTGAAATTGGCTTATATCCATGCTTTCTGCCTTTCTTTAATCAGTCGATAGACATATAATCTATTCTATACTATATAGGGTAGATGTTCAAGCAGAAAACGAGCTGCGCTCGTTTAGGGCAAGTAAAAAAGGCAGCTTTTCGGTCGCTGCCTTTTTTAGAGAAGGTATTTCTTTCTTATGGGGTATAGCAAAAACTATATAATGTATTGGGGGGTTACAAGTAGTATAATAGCATAGCATGTACCTGTCTACAATACTAAGGATTCACAAATATTACAAATTTGACTATCTGTTTTTGTGAAAATTGCACAATCCCCAAATAAACTGTCCTGCATGCAGCGTAACCTCCCTCGCTACAGCTTGATTTCCGGCGTTTCCGGCTGCGGATAAGCAGTGTCAAAAAGCGCCTCAAACTCGGAACGATTGATCTTCTCCTTCTTAAGCAGCAATTCGGCACACTTGTGCAGTACATCCTCCTGCTCTAAAATCATTGCTTTCGCCTTCTCGTAGCAGTCGTCAATAATTGCCTTCACTTCCCGGTCAATCTCCCCGGAAACCACCTCGCTGTGGCCCTTGGCGTGCGCCAGATCTCTGCCGATAAACACCTCGTCATCATCATCGTCATAGTTGATCACACCGATATTGTCCGACATGCCGTAACGTGTCACCATTCTGCGGGCAACCTTCGTGGCTTTCTTGATATCGCTGGACGCACCTGTCGTGATGTCATCAAAAATAATCTCCTCCGCGATACGCCCGCCCAGCGAGACCATAATATCCTGAAGCATCCTGCCTTTGGTCAGGAACATCTCGTCCTTTTCCGGAAGAGGCATGGTATAGCCCGCCGCACCAATACCTGTAGGAATGATGGACACCGTATACACCGGCCCCACATCGGGTAGTACATGAAACAGGATCGCATGCCCGGCTTCATGATAAGCCGTAATCCTCTTCTCCTTGTCAGAGATAATACGGCTCTTCTTCTCCGCGCCGATACCTACCTTGACAAAGGCCCGTTTGATATCGTCCTGCTTTACGAATACACGCTTCTCCATGGCGGCATTGATGGCCGCCTCGTTCAGAAGGGTCTCCAGATCCGCTCCCGCA
>OFGE01002537.1_pt1 | contig 13347 bp, 18 predicted proteins | sample 1521681 | NCBI WGS metagenome assembly OFGE01 (sample SAMEA3504093, study PRJEB24116) | mouse gut metagenome | biome: mouse gut; feature: mouse-associated habitat; material: faeces | place: Denmark | collected 2011 | reverse complement strand
AGCAAATAAAGATAAAAGTTCTAAATTTTATTTATATATTGTCTCTTTAGAAGTTGTTGATGGAAAAAATATAGATAGAGATAAGGTTGAAATCAATATACCTGGGATAGAAAATAGTGGAAAAAGATATAAAGAGTTAGAAGAGGATATTGATTTAACTGAAAAGATTTTTAAGGAACGAGTTGAAGTTAAAAATAATAAAATATATAGCTATTATATTATACAAACGAAAACACCTATAGATAAACAAAATTTAAGATCAATTAATATTCATTTAGAAAAGAATAAATGTAATAAAAATATTGATGCAATCATGCAATTGGTTTAAATTAAAAAGATAAATAAAAATGAAAAATAGCGACAAAGAGGGTTGAATATAAAACTAAAAGGCTTAACTCGTTTATAGGTTAGGAATCAAGCCTTACAATAAATATTAAATTTCAGTCCCACTTTGAGGGTTCACTACATTGTGGCACACTTTAAATTTTAATTTAGGAAAGCCAATTTAAGTAAATTCTTAGATTGGCTTTTAACATAATTATTAAATTTAAGATAATTTTCCACTTGCACTACATGTAAGTGTTACTGTTTTTGTTTTAGTATCAATGACTAGATTATTTAAATAGTATTTTGCAGTAGCAGTTGCTTTGGCAGTACTACCAGACTTAGAGCTAGACTTAGAAATTATTCTCCATCTTGAATCATTGCTGCTCGCACTTACTGATGAACTTGTACATTTTGATGTACTTCCATTATAAGTAAATGTACCAGTTACTGTAACAGACCACAAAACAGTAGAACCATTAGCATAATAACCTGTTTTCTTTGCAGTTTTAGTTGATGTTGCACGAGAAGATGATTCATCTATTACTTCAATAACTTCTTTATAATAGAATTCTTCAGCTTGAACATGAGAAATGTCACAAAATATAAATGTAAGACATAATGATAGTGATAATAATAATTTTTCATTTTAATCAACCTCCTCTATCACTTCATAATAATTGTCAGGTACAGCCGTTTGAAAATCCTCATAGGCTTGATTGTATATGTGAATAATCCATAGTGAAATAAATAAGACAAAAGTGATAAGAGTGACACAAGTGGATCTAATGATCTTCTTCATTTGCATAGCTTTAATTAAGTACTGGCTATCAACTGTATCATAATAAGCTTTTACAATATCGATAGGTGTTCCAAAGAGTTTTTCTAATTGTTCATATGAATCTATTTCACACTCATCAATTTGTTTTTTTAATTTATTAAGGTAATTTCTTTCTTTTTGTTTGTGTATTGGAAATAAATTGTATACGTCTTTATAAAATTGTTTATTAGTCTTGTTCATTTTTATTCTCTTTGTGAATGAGATGAGTTAAAGTATTAATCATATTATCAAAATCTTGAATTAATAAATCAAGATACTTATATCCTTTTTCTTCTATATGATAGTAAATTCTTGGTTTAGTTTTAATGTATATTTCATAACTAGAAATATAATTGTTTTCTAATAAATTATAAAGTACTGGATATAATGTACCCATTTTAGGAATAATGAGTTCTTGAGTTTTTTGACTAATTGTTCATAACCATAACAATCTTTTTCCTTTAATATGGATAAGATAAGTAAATCTAAAGTAAATAATAAATTTGATTTTTTACTCATGATATCACCACTTTCATAATATTATTTTATAATAAAAAGTATATTATATCAATATATCGAAAAATATAATAAAATCAATTGTTTTATATTGAGGCTTGTGATAAAATACAGTTGAAAAGAAAACAATTACATAACATTGGCTTTACAAAATAAAAATTAATTGTTTGTTATAAAAAAATATGGGAAGAGGTTTATAAACATATTTTTGAATATTGTTATTTGTGGAAAAAGAAGGGTGATATCAATGATGTTTTTATATGAAAACTATATTAGTTCAATAACATGATTATAAAAAATATTTATCACATTATTTTTAACAGTTACATAAATTTATTAAAAAAGGAGTTTTTTATGAAATTATTTAAAATATTACTAATAAATTCGCTTATTATACCTAGTATTATAACAACATCTTATGATAATAATTATAATTAAGATGAATTGACTTCAAGATTATCAACTCAATTAGTTATAGAAAATATTGATGTTGAGTTTGAGTTAAGGAATACAATATCTGAGTATGAGAATGAAATACTTTATGAAACAAATCAATCAGAAATTACAAAACTTCAAAATTTAAAATTTGCTACTGAAAATTATTAAATGATTATTTGATAATTTCAAATAATAGCACTTATGCTAATTCACCTAATCTTGCTGTTACAATGGTAGTTGCATATTTTTTAAACAAAAAATATTACTTATCTCGTGAACTGCTTTTACAAGCAATGTTAAATTCAGATAAAAGTTCGACATATAAGCCTTCCTATGGAAGCGTTATAAAATCTACATCTGCTATCAAAAAAATAGCGAATGGAACCTCAACTAAAGGTTCATCTATATTCAGTAGTTCTTCTACTGTTTCTGAAGGGGATGCCAAATATGCACTCCATCGATTCAAATATACAAAGTCTAGTTCTAAAAGTAGGACTGTTAAAGTGACCGATTACTATGATTTTGCTTCTGGAGATTATAATGGATTGGAAGGTTTGGCTGTTGAAGCCATGGTTAATGCTCAAAAAAATGGATCGATAGTTCCATATAATGTATCAATTACAGTTACTGTTAATTAGAAGAAAGGGATACAGTATGAAAAAAAGGAATATTTTGATTATTATGTTTTGTACTATCATGTGTGTATGTAGTATATGTTATTTTAATCTCAACAACGATGATTATTTGGAAGATAATTGGAACTTGAATTTGAAATCCCAAGCAAATTCAATTTTTGAAAAATACCCAGAACCATCTTTTCATAATGATGGAATATATTATGAAGTATTTGAAATTATAAAGCATAATTCTTCAATTGATTTTAATAATAATAAAAATTCTGAAATTGAAATGATATTTTTAGAATACACATCAGAGGCAAGTATTTCTGAAGAATATTTACCTTGTTTTTCAAATAAATACCAATATTACACAAAGAATAAAGAAAATGCTTCATTAATTATAATTAATCAAAATCAAAAGTTATATGTTGTATCATATAAGATATAGGTAATAATCGATTAGAAGAAAATAATTAAAATTATTTTACTTTCTTACATTATTGAACAAGCCTTGTAGTATATGGCGGTTTAAATCTATACTAAAATATGATTCAACTGATATAGCTCTGTCATTGATGACAGACCATTGATAATATATTGTTTATCAGATAATTTTTATTATAAACAAAGCCACAGTTGAATTTATAAAAACAAATAAGTAAAATTTTATGACAATGTAGTATAAGAGAAGAAGAAAACATGTTTAAAAAATACAAAAGAAGGAAAACGCATGCAAGCTAAAAAATTTTTCTATTTTATAGTATTGTTATTAGTGTTATCAACAGTGGCAATACCAACATATGCAGTGGATAATGGGCCACAAAGAGCACCAATGTATATACACAGATATACATATATCCCAAATGTAACATCATGTCTAAATACATATAAAAATATTGGAACTGTATCATTAGATAACACAAAGTCATCAACAAAAAGTTATCTAGGTTATACAGTACAATCATCAAGTACAGTTAAGATGACAGTTGGAATAAGTGGAAGTGTCAAAGCACAGGCTGATGCTTTATTTGCAAAAGTTGAATCAAGTATTTCAGCATCGGTAACAGCATCAAGAAGTTATACAAAAGGAAAATCATATTCTACAAATTTTTGTGTACCTGCTGGAAAGAATGGATCTATTACTGGATATATACCAGCAATAAAAACTTCTGGTAAAATGAAAGATGTTTTGATTGATGCAAATACAGCTGATTTCTATGAAATATCAACAAATTATATTACTGTTAATACTTCGTATGTTCCATTAAAGAATGATATGCATTTTGTAAATAAAACTTGGTAATCTATATGAAAAGTGATATTAAGAAAGTAGGAATTACTTTTGTTTTGTTTTTCTTGTCTATTTCTACAGGATATTTATTTGTAGAAAATCAAAATAAAGATAGGGAAATCAATCAATTAAATAAAACAAATGAAAAATTAGAAGAATATAATTCTTTATTCAAGATGGGTACAGCAACGGAATTTATTGATATTCAAGAAAACAAAGGAGAAATCTCAATGATATTTCTTTATCAAGACAAAGAAGTGATTGAAAGACATAGTGTAGGAGCTGTTGTAAATAATCAATACTATAGGATAGGTATTGCTCCTGAAATTGGTGTAAGTTTAAATGAAGATTCGAAGATTTTAAAAATAGAAGATAATATTATAGAATTTACATTTAATTTAGATAATAGGATGGCTAAATATCGTTTGATAGTTAATCAACAAGGAAATGATATGAATTTTAAATTAGAGGAAATATCTTAAAGAATAAATATAGGTTTTTCTTTAAATGAAATGTAGAAAAAATTAATATTAAAGATTAATATAAAAAGACTTGGAGTAATAAAAATTCCAAGTTTTTTATTGTTGAAAATACTACACATTATTTAGATTGGTTTTTATTTTTTAATTAATTTATCACTAATAAGTAATGTAAAAGCGATTAATTATGCTTAATAAAAAACTTCATAAAGTTATCCTACATATGTAAGAATATAAAAAAAGGACACATTAATAAACAAGTAATTATATTTATTGAATAATATAATAAAGAAAAGATTTAAGCATTTCTTCATTTTCTTTTAAATACCAACAATAAAAGGTTGCTTGAGCATCTTTATCTTCAATAGGTATAATAACTCTTTTTGGAGGTATTCCATCATGTTTCATTGAAAAATCAGATGTAAATGAAGGTAGTGAAGATAATTCAATAAGATCATAAAAAGTTCCTCTATCTTGTTGAAGAAGAAATTTAGTATTTGGCATTGTTCTTTGATGCATTTGATTCCAAAATCCAATATTAGACATCAATAACATTTTCTCACCATCCATGTCTTTTAAAGATATGGATTTTTTATTTGCTAAACGATGATCAAAAGGTAATGAAAAAAATAATTTCTCATCCATAAATGAAATGCTTTCTATTAATTCATCTTCAATGTCATATGGCATAATAATAACTGTATATGTTTTATCCTTTAAACCATTTATTAAAATGTTTATATCCTTCATTTCACTAGAAATTGTCTTATCAGGATAAAATTGCGCTGCTTTCTGACTTAGAAATATATTAGGAGCAGGAGCACATGAACCAATAGAAAATGTATGTTGTTTCTTATTAAATTCCTTTAATTGCTGTTTCATATTTTCTATATCGTTAATTATTCTTTTGGCATAATCAACTGCTAACAATCCAGTTTCATTAAAAGTAATTCTATTTTTTGAGCGTTCAAATAAAGAAAGCCCTAAAGTTTCTTCTAATTTTTGCATTGAACGTGTTAAAACAGGTTGAGAAATATGTAAATTATTTGCAGCATTTGATAATGTTTTGTATTCATAAAAAGCAATAAGATGAGTAAGTTGTTCAAATTCTATCATATATCAATATCCTTTCACTATTCTATTTTATTATAGCAGATTTCTATATTCATATTGTACATTTTAATAAGAATTTAATAAAATTTTAGTGTAAAGGAGGAAAGAAATGATATTTTATTATACAGCAACAGGAAACAGTTTATATGTAGCTAGAAGATGTGATGAAAAAGTATTGAGCATTCCACAAGAATTAAAAAAGAAAGAATTAAGATATAGGAATGAAATAATTGGTATTGTATCACCTATTTATGCTGGAGAACTACCAAAAACAGTGCGAAGGTTTATTGAAAAGGCAAACTTTGAAACATCTTATTTTTATATGATTTTAACATATGGAAATCAAGATAGTGTTGCAGGGGTTTGGAGTCAAAATTTTTGTAAAGCTAATGGAATTCATGTTAATTATATTCAAACAGTTAAAATGGTAGATAATTATTTACCATCATTTGATATGAATGAACAGAAAGCTATAAATAAAAATATAGAAGAACAAATACAAAATATTATAAAAGATATTAAAAAGAAAGTTAATTATATACCTCAACCAACTCAAGAAGGACAAAAACTTTATCAACTTGTTTCTCAAAGATTTTATGAACATCCAGAATTAAATAATGGAGAATCTATTATTATGAGTGATAGGTGTGTGGGATGTAGAATTTGTGAACAGGTGTGTCCAATAGGTAATATTATTCTTAAAGATGGTAAGGCTAAAAGAAAAGAAAGTATATGTGATTTTTGTTTATCTTGTGTTCATCATTGCCCATTTAAGGCTATTGACTTAGTTGTAGATAAAAATCCAAATGCAAGATATCGAAATCCACATATATCATTAAAAGATATTATAAAATCAAATTATCAAGGAGAGACATATTTATGAAAAAAACATTATATTTAATGAGACATGGACAAACATTATTTAATTTACAACATAAAATTCAAGGCTGGTGTGATGCACCATTAACAGAACTAGGTATTAAACAAGCACAAATTGCGAGTCAATATTTTAAAGATAATAATATTGTATTTGATCATGCTTATAGCTCTACATCAGAAAGAGCATGTGATACTTTGGAAATTGTTACACATTTTCAAATGCCTTATACACGAGTTAAGGGATTAAAAGAATGGAATTTTGGAGTGTTTGAAGGTAAAGATGAGTGCTTAAATCCAAAATTACCATATGGCGATTTCTTTAAGGCGTTTGGTGGTGATTCTGAAATGGAATTACGAGAAAGAATGAATAAAACATTAACAGAAATTATGAATAAAGAAGATCATCATGTTGTTTTAGCTGTTTCACATGGGGCTGCATGTGCACAGTTTTATAGAGTTTGGGAAAAATATGCAAAAGTTAAAAGAAAAGAAAGATTATATAATTGTTGTGTATTAAAGTTTGAATATGAAAATGGTATATTCACATTGGTAGAATTATATAATCAAAATATTACTGAATAAAAAGCTAATTTTAAGATATATTTTATGATTAGAATTTAAAAAAGACATATCATGATTTGACATTGAAAGGAAATATGATAAACTATTTAGTATGAAATCGTACTAAAGGAGAAGTGGATATGTTTCATCAGGTGAAAGAACTCAGAGAGTATATAGCTTTATATCATGAAATAGATAATTTTTTTCATGAAATTGCTTTAAAAATAGGAATATCAGATAGCGCATTTTTTGTATTCTATACACTTCTTGAAATAGGTGAAGGTTGTTTACAAAAGGATATTTGTGAGGTTAATATGATATCAAAACAAACAATTCATTCTGCCATAAGGAAATTAGAGAAAGAAGAAATGCTTTATATAGAACAAGGAAAAAAAGAGAAAAGAATTTATTTAACAGAAAAAGGAAAAATATTTGTTCATCAAAAGATATTGCCAATTGCTATAAAAGAAAATGAAGTTTTTGAAGAAATGTCAGAATTGGAAAGACAAGAAATAGTACGTATAACAAAAAAATATTTAACTCATTTTCAAGAGAAGGTTAGTTTAAATGACTATTCAACTATCTGATCATTTTACTTATCAAAAACTTCTTCAATATACAATACCATCTATTATTATGATGATATTAACTTCTATATATAGTATTGTTGATGGCTTATTTGTTTCAAATTTTGTAGGGAAAATACCATTTGCTTCTCTTAATCTTATGTATCCATTTATTACAGCAATTTCAACTATTGGATTTATGATGGGAGCAGGTGGAAGTGCTATTGTTGGAATTACACTCGGAGAAGGAAAAAAGGAGAAAGCCTGCCAATATTTTTCTATGATTATTTATGTAACCGCTTTAACAGGAATTATCATTTCAATTATTGCAATTATTTTTATGGAAGATATAGCTTATTTATTAGGTGCAAGTGAACAAATGATTAATTATTGTACTCTTTATGGAAGAATAATGACAGCGGGTTTAACTGCATTTATATTACAAGTATCTTTTCAAAGTTTTTGTGTTACTGCTCAAAAACCATCATTGAGTTTAAAACTATCAATAGTAGCAGGTTTAACAAATATTATTTTAGATTATTTATTTGTTGTGGTTTTCAAATGGGGACTTGCTGGAGCAGCATACGCAACAATTATGGGACAAGCAGTAGGGGCTGTTGTACCATTTATATACTTTTATCATAAGAATGATAGCTTACTTCAATTAACAAGAACAAAATTTCATGGAAAAATTTTATTGAAAGTATGTACAAATGGTTCATCAGAATTAATGACAAATATATCATCAGCTATTGTTAATATTTTATACAATTTTCAATTAATGACATTGGCTGGTGAGAATGGAATAGCAGCCTATGGAGTCATTATGTATGTTGTATTTATCTTTGCTGCTATATATATTGGTTATTCTATTGGGAGTGCACCTATTGTTTCTTATCATTACGGAGCTAAAAATAGTGATGAATTAAAAAATTTAGTTAAAAAGAGTATTTTAATAACTGGAATTGTCGGAATTATGATGACAATACTCGCTGAAATATCAGCTCCAACACTTGTTAATTTTTTCGTTGGTTATGATCGAGATTTGTTTGAAATGACATGTCATGGTTTTCGTCTTTATGCTATTTCATTTATTGTAATGGGATTTAATATATGGTCATCAGGATTTTTTACAGCATTAGGAGATGGTATCATTTCAGCAATTTTAGCATTTTTAAGAGCTCTTGTTTTTCAAGTTATTATTATCTTAGTTTTACCACTTATTTTAGGTCTATCTGGTGTTTGGTTAGCTATAGTTATAGCCGAAATATTAGCTATGTTAGTGACTATTTATTTTTTGTATAAAAAGAAAGATAAATATCATTATATATAACAGTTTATGGAGTAGAACAATTTTAGAAGTTCTACTTTTTTAATCAAAATACAATTGAAATATTAATCATTATTTAAAAAATATAAAATAGTTTTTATGTCTTAAAACTTGAGATTTTTATTTCGTTACGTTATGATAAAACTATAAAAATTTATTTTATAGGAGAAATAAAATGGAAAAATTAAATTGGGGTATTATTGGAACAGGGTGGATAGCAACTGAAATGGCAGAAGCACTCAATAGGGTTAATGGTGAAATCTATGCTGTTTGTGATGTGAATTTAGAATTAGCAGAAAAATATGCAAATCAATATGGGGTTCAAAAAGCGTATGATAGTGCTGAAAAAATGATAAATGATGACAAAGTAGATATTGTTTATATTGCAACTCCACATAATTTACATTATCAATTTTTAATTCAATCTTTAAAGGCAGGGAAGCATGTTTTTTGTGAAAAAGCTATTACAGTTAATGATTCACAATTAGAAGAAGCAGTTGTGATTGCAAAAGAGAAGAACTTAGTAATTTGTGATGGTGTTACATTATTTCATATGCCTTTATTTAAAAAGTTAAAAGAAATAGTTGATAGTGGGATTATTGGACCAGTTAAAATGGTACAAGTTAATTTTGGAAGTTGTAAAGAATATGATGTTAATAATCGCTTTTTCTCTAAGGAGTTAGCAGGTGGAGCATTATTAGATATTGGTGTTTATGCAACAAGTTTTGCAAGATATTTTATGAAAAGTAAACCCAATACAGTTTTAACAACTGCTAATTACTTTGAAACAGGTGTTGATGAAACATCTGGGATTATATTAAGAAATCCTGAAGGACAAATGGCGGTTATGGCTTTAACAATGAGAGCAAAACAACCAAAACGAGGTGTTGTTGCTGGGGAATTAGGTTACATTGAAGTCAATAATTATCCAAGAGGAGATGAGGCAACAATTACATATACCCATGATGGACATGTTGAAACAATTAAGTTAGGGGATACCTCAAAAGCGTTAGACTATGAAGTAGAAGATATGCAAAGTTATGTATTAAATAATGATGGACAAGAAAATTTAGAGTATATTAGAGATGTTATGGCAACATTAACAGAGATTAGAAAGCAATGGGGTATGATTTATCCTTTTGAATAATGAAATATTTTAATAGAGAGATTGGAAACATTCTCTTTTTTCTATAAAAATGAGGTGAAAGATAATGACAGAATTAGAAAAAATGAAAATGGGAGAATGGTATGATGCTAATCATGATCCTAAAATTATAAAACAAAGGTATACAGCATTTGATTTATGTTTTGAATTAAATCAAATAAAACCTAGTGATTTTTGTCAAAAAAAAGAAATTATTCAAAAATTATTAGGGACTTTACCTGAGGGATTAGAGATTGTGACTCCTTTTTCATGTGATTATGGAAAAAATATTTCTTTAGGAAAGAATGTATTTATCAATATGAATTGTTATTTGATGGATGGAGCTCCTATTACCTTAGGAGATTATGTATTTGTAGGTCCATATTGTGGCTTTTATACAGCAAGTCATCCACTTAACTATTATCAAAGAAATCAAGGATTAGAGAAAGCTTTGCCTATTACAGTAGGAAGTCATTGTTGGTTTGGAGCGAATGTGTCTGTTATGCCAGGAGTCACAATTGGATCAGGATGTGTTATTGCAGCAGGCAGTGTAGTTACAAAAGATATACCTGATAATGTTCTTGTTGCAGGTGTGCCAGCAACAATCATAAAAGAAATAAAGAATGATAAGTAATAGAAAAGATTATGAATGATAAAGCAAAACAGTTAATCTGTTATCAATTAAAACAGTTATCTTATTCGAAATTTAGAAGTCATTTTCACCTAAAGGAAAGAGATGTTGAATATTGCATAAATCAAGGATTAACAGTCATAGAACAACATGCTTATGATTTTGTTAAAAAACGACTTTCACCTAGATATATTATGAATGATGGAAAGCAAACACCAATGAAAGGACATCCTGTTTTTATTGCTCAACATGCAACTGCAACCTGTTGTCGAGGTTGTTTGTATAAATGGCATCATATAGAAAAAATAAAGAATTAAATTTAAAGGAAGAAAAGTTTATTGTTGCTTTGATTATGGAATGGATACAACAAGAGATATATCATTTTAATACGAAATAGCTCCACTGTTAAAGTGGAGCTATTGTCATATATAGGAAGTTTAATCGTAAGGTTTAAATTCAACTTCATTTGTATTAAAATTAATAAAGAGTTGGAAAGCATTTCTGTTTTCATCTTCATCCCATATTTCTACAAAATCAGGAGTAACTTCAATTAATATTTCTGTATCAGTATGAGAATAGGCATTATAACTTTGCCATAAAAATTCTTTATATTTCTTTTCAAAAACACGACCTTCTTCATCAATAACAAGACCTTTATTAACAGCAGTTCCTTCTACTTGAACACCATTAAAGCACATAGCTACACGATTGTTTTGAAATAATTGTTGTGTTTTACGAAAGTTTTTATCTGTTTTAAAATAGATTTTATCATTATAAAATAGACAACTAACATTACGAACCATTGGATAATTATCAACACAGCTTGCTAGAGCCATGATTTTCCAATCTCCTAACTTATCTTGCATAATTTTTTTTGCTTCAAGTAATTCCATTTTTTTCCTCCTTAAATAATTCCTTGAAAACCTAGAATAAGGCAAACAATAGATATAATAATAAAGATACTTAATAAAAGTATATCACGAGAAACCGAATGTTCACTTTCACTCTTTTCAATTAGATTTGTTCTGCGAAGAATACTAACAATTGGTTTGTAAAGGAAAAGAGTCACTCCTGTATTCATTCCACATTTCAAAACATTAAATAAGAGTATAGCAGGAAGCATAGAGACAACTGCTTCTCTAGGCATTTGGAAATATATTGGATCAACAATATAATTCCATAATAACATACTTATAGAACATGCAACAACTCCAATACTTAAACCAATAATTGCCCCTTTTTTAGTATGATTTCTCTTGTAGAAATATGCAGCAGTTACTGCAAAGGTACAGGTTGAAATCATATTCATTAAAACATCTAAAATTGTTCCACCACGAAACATAATCTCCATAACAGATGTGATAGCACTCATTATAAAACATACAGCAGGTCCATAAATAAATCCACCAATAACAATCACAATATCTTTAGGATCATAGTTTAAAAAGGAAACAGCAGGAACAATAGGAAAATGAATTAATAAATTCACAACGATGGCCATAGCAGAAAGCATTCCTATAGTTGTTATTTTCTTTGTACTTAAATTCATCATATTTCACCTCCATAAACAAAGAAAACGTGCCTAAAATAATTCTTCTAGGTACGTTTTTGCTTCTATCATAAAGGTATCACAAAAGTTTCTTCTTTCATCCAGACTTTAACTGTTGCTACTGGAATTTCACCAGTTCGGCCAAAATGGTTCGCGGAGTTTACCGCCAGTAGAGAATTGCACTCTGCCCTGAAGATTTATTCTATGCAATATTATTCTACTTCTATTTTTTTGATTTGTAAAGAGTTTTATAAAAATGATAAAAATTTCACATTTTGTTCATTTTTATAAGTTAAGATAAAAACGGTGATAAAAATGAATAGAATAGAAAAAAGAATAGATTTTCTTTATGCTTTAAAAAGACAAAAATTGAATAGTATACTTCAAAAATATGAACTCACTTATGATGAATATCAAATAATCAAAATCATTCATTATATGGATGGAATTGCAAGTGAAATGATTGAAAAAGAAAGCAAATTAGATGTAATGCTTATAAAGAATATTAAGGATACATTATTACAAAAAGATTTTATTAATATTATTGATAATAAAGTATTTTTGGGAGACAAAGCAAAAGAAGTATATCCAAAGATAAGAAAAGATTTAAAAAAAGAAGAACGAAGAATAACAAAAGATATAAATAAAGAAGATGTTATAATAATTTTAGAAGCATTAGATCAATTGATTGATTATTATGAAAAGTAGGATATAATCCTATTTTTTATTAAATAAAAAAATGAATATATTAAGATGTTATAAAATCTAGAAAACAAGAATTTACTCCAGAATATTTCTTTTACATCCCTAAAGAAGAGAAAAAGCTATTGAGTTTATGAGCTATACATTTAAACTACTTTTACTGCTCTATTTCCCTCATTCAACGCTCCTTATCAATTATTTTCATGTCATAAAATATATTAATAATCAATTAAACAATACTAGAATAAGAGTCATATGTAAATATTTCATGATAAAATATCTTTAAATTATAGAATTTTTGATAGTATTACTAAAGAAAAAATCAATGACTATGATATGAAAAAAGAATATAAATCAATTGTCTTATTGAAGGAAAGAACTACA